>Ga0208279_1000912_pt1 | contig 18934 bp, 12 predicted proteins | sample AntAceMetag02UKM_FD_184766 | JGI IMG/M metagenome (GOLD analysis project Ga0208279, IMG submission 184766) | Saline lake microbial communities from Ace Lake, Antarctica - Antarctic Ace Lake Metagenome 02UKM (SPAdes) (version 2) | ecosystem: Environmental > Aquatic > Non-marine Saline and... | reverse complement strand
GCGGCAAATGGTATCATCGGGCTTGAGACCTCGGTTTCCCTATCTTTAAAGCTGGTCCAAGACGGTGTGATCTCCATGACCGTTCTTGTTGAAAAAATGTCAACCAACCCGGCACGCATCCTCGGGCTGAAAAACGGATTGCATATCGGACGACCGGCTGATATTACCATAATTGACCCTGAAAGATCGTATCGAGTCACTGCGGATAATTTCCGATCCCTCAGCCGCAATACCCCTTTTGACGGATGGGATATGAAGGGCAAAGCGGTATTGACCATGGTTGAGGGCAAGATCGTTTATCAGGAACAATAACGAATTTTGCTCCATATGACCATGCTTTGGCTATTCATATAGGGGACTTACTTTTTTGAGAATTCATTGCCTTATTAAAATTCCAAACATCAAATACCAAATAACAAACAAATTCCAATGACCGAAATTCAAAATCTCAAACTTTATGACCCTGAAAAAAGGCAAGTAAATTGAAAAAGAAATTTTCATCAATACTCAAAAAATCAAAATAGTTTGGGTCATTGGTATTTGGAATTTTGGATTTGTTTGGAATTTGATGCTTGAGATTTGGGATTTGTTTGTTATTTAAGAAAATTAGTGAAAGGTTACTCCATAGCCATATTTAATAACCAATAAATAATGATGGATGAATAATGACAAACGATACGCCTCACATACTGGTTGTCGATGATGAACTGAGCATGCGCGAGTTATTGGAAGTGTTGCTCGGCAGGGAAGGGTACAAGGTTTCATTTGCAGAAAATGGCCGCAATGCCGTATCCATGATAAAAAAAACATACTTTGATCTGTTGCTTTGCGACATCAGGCTCGGGGATATTACCGGCCTGGATGTGTTAATGGCGGCAAAAGCCCAGAACCCGGATGCCTTGATCATTATGATTTCAGCCTACGCAACGACCGAGGCAGCCGTTGAAGCCATGAACCAAGGCGCTTATGATTTTGTGCCCAAACCATTCGATAATGAGGAACTTAAACAGACCATAAGAAATGCCCTGAATCTTAAAACCATAGAGCACGAAAAAGAGGTTCTGGATGATGAACTCAAGAGAACCATGCATTTTGGAAAGATAGTTGGAAACAGTCCCAGCATGAGGCATATCTATAACCTTATTATACAGGTTGCCAAAACAAAAACAAGCATCCTTATCACCGGAGAAAGCGGAACCGGTAAAGAATTAATCGCCAGAGCCATCCATGAGCAAAGCCGCAGGAGTGAACAGCCGTTTGTGGTTTTAAACTGTGGCGGTATCCCTGAGACGTTAATGGAAAGCGAACTTTTTGGTCACAAAAAAGGAGCATTTACCGGTGCAACCCAGGATAAAAAGGGTCTTTTTGAGGTTGCGGATAAGGGAACGGTTTTTCTCGATGAGATCGGTGAGCTCACCCCTCCTGTCCAGGTAAAGCTGTTGAGGGCTGTTCAGGAACATGTATTTAAACCGGTTGGTGGCAATGAGGATATCTCAGTTGATATCCGGATTATATCCGCAACCAACAAGAGACTTGAAGATGAAGTTATTGCCGGAAATTTCCGGGAAGATCTTTTTTATCGTCTGAATGTCATTGAAATAAAGGTGCCGCCGCTCCGAGAAAGAAAGAGCGATCTTCGTCTCCTTGCCCAGCATTTTCTGGATAAATATTCTCGGGAAATGGGCAAGGAAATAACAAAAATTTCATCCTACGCCATCGATCTTTTAAACAAATATGATTTCCCCGGAAATGTTCGTGAGCTTGAAAACCTGCTGGAAAGAAGCGTGGCGCTTTCCACCACAAATATTATTCTCCCTGACAGTCTGGCCCTGTCTATTCATAAGAGAAGATGGATTGAAGGGATCAAAGACAGGCGTTTTGACCTGAACGAGGTAAAAAACGGGGTTTCCCTGGATGTCATTCTGGAAGAAATCGAACGGGCATATCTGGAGAAGGCCCTTGATTGCACCAGTGGAAAAAAACAGGAAGCCGCCGAACTGCTGGGTATAAGCTTCCGTACGTTTCGCTATCGACTGCAGAAACTGGCGATGGAAAAATGAAATATTTGACAAAATCTACATTACTTGACAAAAATTGTCATATTAAATTTAAAGTCAAAAAAGTCCACCCCCACTTTTGTCAATAATAAAAAGTAAATACAATATGTTACAATGTTTATTCGCACTTTGTCAGTTCCTGGCATATTATTTGCAAAGTACTAAAGCAAGTTTGACAGGTACTTGATGCTCGATAAATATAAAAAAGCTGTTTAATAATTAATAACATTTTAAAAGGAGGAAGAACATGTTACAAAAACTAAGAGGAAACAATGAAAAAGGTTTTACGCTCATTGAATTGATGATCGTTATCGCGATTATCGGTATCCTGGCGGCCATCGCTATTCCCAACTTTTTGTCCTATCGTACAAGAGGGCAGAATGCTGCTGCTAAAGCCGCGGGAAAGAATTTTTACAATACAGCAATGGCCTACTTTGCAGATACGACGACCTCAGGTACACAAGTCTCAGCTGCTGATGAAGAAGGCGGTTATCAGTTAGATCCCAATATAGACGCTTCAGCAGTTGATCTAGTTGATGACGGTACTGGTGATGTTTCTGCATCGGCAGATCTGACTTTTAGTCACACTGGCAGCGCTACGGTTTACACCCTGGCTACGGATGGTAGTATATCCCCACAGTAGTATATAAACAACGAGATGAAAAAAGTGAAAAAAGAGAGGGCAACCTCTCTTTTTTTTCACAAGATTTAAAAAAGATGAAATTTAAGTTTTTTCCAGCACCACAAATATGTGAAAAGCCAAAAGACGATTCAACGGACGGGAGAGCTTTTCCAAATATTCAAGGGTTGAATATAACACTATCGGACACAGGCTGGGGTGATGGAATCCGTCGCTTAACGGATAGATAACAAAATCTGTCCTCTCTTTTTTGATGATGTTTAACTGAGGGAACTTATTAACAAATTGGTGGTTGAATCGTTCAAATATCAGACTGGGTATGGCTTGGTTTGCATAAACGTATTTTTGATCTTTTCCCCACCCCTTTTTGTTTAAAGGGTTTATATTCCAGATCAGGTCTTTAGTATGGAAAAAACGATAGATGAAAAAGGAAGCCAAGGATACATAAGGCTCCATTAAAAAAATTCTTCCTTTGGTGTTCAGGACTTTTCGAGACTCATAAAAGAATCGGACTGGATCGTGCAAGTGATGCAGTACATCAAAGAGTATGATATTATCAAAAATTTTATAATGAAAGGGAAGGCGGTGTGCATCAAGCGCCTCGTCAAACCATGGTACAAACAAAACATCGGAACTGATTTCATCTGAAAAGAACTCCTTTAGGTTGCCGCTTCCACCCCCAATTTCTGATATCGAACCTGAAATATTTCTCCTGATTAGTGTAATAGTATTGATTGCGCTCCTTCAAGTATTGACGTTTTTTTGCAAGCGCATCAAATCGTTTTCTAATATTTTCTTTTTATGGCATTTCTTTACAAATTTATTGTAAACGTTTATAAAGTTGAAATCATTTAAATTTGTAATATTTTATGGCACGAGCTTTGCGTTATTTATTTTTAAAAGATTCAAGCCAATACTAAAATGACAGGTTTATAATCTTGGATTCTTAATTCAGTGTCAAGATAAAGATTAAGATGACACGGGGTTTCGACAGAGCTTTTACTAAAAACATGAATCGTAGACCTTTAGAAAATACAATCGCATTTCTTTTATGCACCACAATTATCGTATTTTTTTGTACAGAAATTATCCTGAATCTGACCCCTCCCATATCCCGAGATGCCCTTATTCATCATCTGGCTGTTCCTAAACTATGGCTGAAACACGGCAGAATTTATGAAATACCATGGGCAAATTATGCCTACTATCCCATGAACATCGATCTTCTCTATGTTGTTTGTCTTTATTTTAAAAATGACATCGTACCCAAATTCATTCATCTTGCTTTTGGACTAGGGACCGGCCTGCTAATATACCTTTACCTCAAATTTAGATTCGGCCGTACCTGGGGGTTGCTGGGTGTAGTGATATTTATCACAACGCCGATCGTCGTCTGGCTGTCAACGACGGCGTATGTCGATTTGGGAATGACGTTTTTTACCACCGGAAGTGTTATGGCGTTTATCAAGTGGCGTGATTCAGAATATAGCCAGTTCAAATGGCTTTTGATTTCTTCGTTCTATATGGGCATTGCGTTGGGATCAAAATATAATGCCCTGATTGCCTGGTTTATTATGAGCATGTTTTTGATGCTGAGCGTTGTCAGGGATACTCACAGACAGACGGCAGCACTCCAGTATGGGGTATTGTTCTTTGTTGTAACTGCATTTGTGGCGTCGCCCTGGTATTTGAAAAATTATTTTCAAACAGGGAATCCGTTTTATCCACTGTTTAATAGTCTTATTGATTCATTCCATCATCATTCGGTTCAAGAAGCTTTGCAACAACGGGTAACCGAAAAAACCGGACATTTTAGTTTTTTTAAAATGAGAGAAGTTATGTATGGTGAAAATTTTTGGGAAACATTGTTGATTCCCATACGGATGTTTTTTCAAGGGAAAGATAACAGTTACCAGTATTTTCAGGGCTGCATGAATCCCATCTTGATCGTTTTTTCTCCATTTATAATACTGAATAAAAGATATGTTAAGGATAAATTTATCTTCGTGTTTTTTACGGTTATTTTTATAATCATGGCATATTTTCTGACCGCCAAGCAAGTTCGTTATATTCTTCCTGTTCTACCGTTTCTTGCCATTATTGCCGTCATGGGGATTAAAGATCTTTTGGATAAGATGGGAGTTGGAGAGACGGTCGGCGCTTCTTTTAGATCCTGGAAAATGATTCAATCAATCATCAAGGTCGTTGTTTTTACGATTGTGGCAATCTTGTTGACATACAATTTGCTTTATTTGAAACAGCGGATAAATATTATCAAACCCTTACCATATATTTTGGAAAAAGAATCTCGGGATGATTTTTTAAGGCGTCATCTTTTACATTATGGTGCAGTGCAATACATCAACAAGACCCTGCCTGATGATGCTGTTGTCTTTACCATGTTTCTGGGTCGACGTGGATATTATCTTAATAGAAATTATAAAAATGAATCTTCTTTTGGAATGAATACTATTCGACAGATGGTCATAAGTTCAGCCAACGAGGAAACATTTAACAACTATGTCCGCTCCACGAATGTCACGCATATCTTGGTGCGAAGTGATCTATTCTATAGATTAATACATGATAATTTTTCAAAAGCTGAGATTAAACGTTTGTTAAGCCTTATCCATAAAAGATGGACAAAAGTTTATGAAAATAAAGGGTATGCCGTATGGGATATTCACGCAAGAGATCAATTGTAAAGGATTGCTTATCCTTTGTTTGAGCATTTGATGTGCAATGGCGTATACGAATTTTGTTTTCGGCGGTGAAGTCCAACGCCGTTTTTAAATTACAAAGCAATTGAATAAATGAATCATGAACATAAATAGTGACCATAAACATGCGTTTTTCAATGTTTTATTAGTAATTTTATGTTTAATCATAGGAATTGTTGTTGTCTATATAAAGGTTCAGAAATTTGATTTTGTGGGTTATGACGATGAATTGTATGTTACTAAAAATCTTCATGTTCAAAAAGGTATTTCATTAGAAGGGCTTAAATGGGCTTTTACCACCTTTCATTCAGCAAACTGGCATCCATTAACATGGCTCTCTCATATGCTGGATTGCGAACTGTTTGGATTGAATCCCGCCGGGCATCATTGGGCCAATGTCGAGTTTCATATTGCAAACACTTTGTTGTTGTTTTTCATTTTTTTTAGGATGACCGGAGCGCTATGGAAAAGTGCATTTGTGGCTGCTCTTTTTGCATTGCATCCGCTTCATGTGGAATCCGTGGCATGGATTTCGGAACGTAAAGATGTTTTAAGCACCTTTTTCGGTCTGCTTACCATTGCCGCATACTATCGTTATGTTAAAAAATCATCTGCTACAAACTATCTTCTGATTTTTATTTTTATTTGTTTAGGTCTTATGGCCAAACCCATACTGGTGACAATCCCATTTGTTCTATTACTGCTGGACTTTTGGCCGCTTAAAAGATTTCAATATAAGAGTAATTTTCTTTTAAAATCAGAAAAGGCGAAGGATGATGCTATTAGAAGAAATCATCGAATCATTTTAGAAAAAATACCGCTTTTTATCCCGGTTGCAATTTCATGTATTCTTACTTTTTTTGCCCAGAAAAGTGAAGGTGCGGTAAAACCTCTATATGCTTTGGCATTAAAATACCGGGTTGCAAATGCACTCGTTTCTTACACAGACTATATTTTCAAAACAATATGGCCCCATAAACTGGCGGTTTTTTATCCGCATCCGGGAAACACTCTGCCTTCGTGGCAGATCGTCGTGGCGGCGTTGCTGATTGTTGCTGCTTGTTATGGGGCTATACGGAAGGCAAAGAAATATCCGTATATACCGGTTGGACTATTTTGGTATCTTGGCACACTTGTACCGGTGATCGGACTGGTACAGGTCGGCGATCAGGCCATGGCGGATCGATACACATATATACCGTTGACAGGGATTTTTATCATTGTTTCATGGGGTGTTTCAGATATTTTTAAAAAATGGCATTATCGAAAATTCTTTCTTGTTATATTTGTCGCAATATTACTTGCAGGCTTTACATCGAAGACTTTCTTGCAGTTAAAATATTGGGAAAATGGCATTACTTTATTTGAACATGCAGTTTCAGTTACTGAAAATAACTATCAAGCACACAACAATCTTGGGACAGCTTATGGATCGACAGATTTGGATAAGGCTGTTTTCCATTATAAAGCCGCGTTAAAAATTAAACCGGAATATGCCATGGCCCTTTATAATTTGGGGACTATTTACATGAAGAAGGGCCGGATTGATGAAGCCGTTCATAATTATTTAAAAGCAATACAAATTAAACCTGATTGTTTTGATGCACTCAATAATATAGGGATAGTTTTTTTAAATAAGGGAGATTATAGTAAGGCGGTTTTATATTTTAAAAGAGCACTTAGAACAGACTCAAAAAAAACAGATGCACGCATGAATCTTGCAAATGTGTTTTTTTTACAGTTAAAGCCTGATGAAGCCATATCACAATATAAAGAGATACTTCAGACCGACTCCGAGAATGCTGATGTGCACTATAATTTGGCATATGTATTGTCTTCTCAAAATAGAATAGAAGAGGCTGTATCGCAATATAAAAAAGCACTTAGAGTTGATCCTAAATATTCAAAAGCACATTATAATTTGGGAAATATTTTATTAAGTCAGGGAAAAATTAAAGAAGCCGTCACCCATTATACCAAAACGATTAAATATAAGCCCGATGATGTTAAAGCTTATAATAAAGTAGGGGTCATACTGTTTAAGCAGGGGAAATTTAAAAAAGCAGGCGTATTTTTTTCAAGGGCACTTCAACTCGATCCAGGTTTTTCTGAAGCACGCGCCAACCTTGATGTTGTTAAAAATACTACATTATTAAAATGAAAGATAATTAGTAACAAAACAACATATGGATCAAAAACAATTTCATAAAACATCCAATAACTGTGAGATCAATTTTAACAGTCAATCCAGATCGCACTTTTCTTTTCTAAAGATGGATTTCCTGTTATTATTTTTATTGGTGATTTTTGTTTTCATTGTCTATTCTGGCAGCATCAAAGGTCCTTTTGTTTTTGATGACGTGATTAATATTCGGGATAATCCCCAAATTCGCTTAACCGAACTTAAGTTAGATGGAATAATCCGTGCTGGATTCGAAAGCCCTTGTCCGCATCGTCCCGTGGCCAATATTAGCTTTGCATTGAACTACTATTTTAGCAGGTATGATGTAGCAGGTTACCATTTAGTAAATATCCTGATGCATATTATAACAGGGATAATTTTATTTTATTTTATTAAAGTCACCCTCGGGTTGTCATACTCCCAGAACTTGAAGCTCCAGTTTGAAAAAAATGCCCCATCTGATAAGCGAAATTGTTCAATTTATAATTCCACAAACTCAAGCATTTCACCATCACAGCGTTCTCTTGGTCCGACATCTAACGAACTTTTGTTCATATCATTTTTTACCGCCTTCATCTGGCTTGTGCATCCTGTTCAAACTCAGACGGTTAGCTATATCGTTCAAAGAATGAACTGTATGGCAACCATGTTCTATATTTTGTCATTACTTCTTTATGTAAAAGCCAGACTTGCAAATTTCAAAGGAAAAAAACTGGCATTATATTTTGGCTGTATTCTTTCTGGAATACTATCTTTGAGTAGTAAAGAAATAGCGGCAACTTTACCTTTCTTTATCTTTCTTTATGAATGGTATTTTTTTCAGGAGCTAAGACAGAAATGGCTGAAACGCAATTCGATTTATCTCCTCAGCTTCTTATTTATTGTTATTTTTATGGTATTTTTCTATCTGGACAGCCATCCGGTTAAAAGTATATTGTCCACTTACAGCAGTCGAGATTTTACTCTGTATCAGAGAGTTTTGACCGAATTTAGGGTCATAATTTATTGTATTAGTCTTATAATGTTTCCACATCCGATGCGGCTCAACTTACTCCACGATTTTCCGATTTCACATTCTTTTCTTGATCCCATAACTACTCTTTTCTCTTTTATCGGCATCGCAGGATTGATTGTAATGGCAATCTGGCTGGCAAAAAGAGAACGGCTTTTATCTTTTTGTATTCTGTGGTTTCTGGGTAACCTGGTTATCGAATCTTCTGTCATAGGTCTTGAGATTATCTTCGAACACCGGCTCTATTTACCATCCATGTTTTTCATTCTGATCTTCGTGGGTTTAGTATGTCGTTTTGTAAATTCAAAATGGATAGGGTGTACTTTGCTGTGTACAGTGGCGATAATATTTTCTGTTTGGACATATCAAAGAAATATAGTTTGGAGTGACGACGTTAAGTTATGGGAAGATTGTGCAATAAAATCTCCTCATAAACCACGCCAGCACTATAACTTGGGTGTTGTTCTGGCACGCAAGGGGAACTTTGATGATGCAATTAAACATTATCACACAGCGCTGAAAATAAAACCTGATTATTTAGAGGCATATTATAATCTTGGAAACGCATTAGCACGAAAAGGAGACGCCAAGGCTGCCATCTATAACTATCGTAAAGCATTGCAATTAAACCCAGATTTTTTCAAATCATACTATAACATCGCTCGGATATTATCTCATCGTGGCAAAACCGGTGAGGCAATTTATAACTATCAAAAAGCTTTAATTATAAACAGTGAGACGCCCCAAACCTTGTATAATCTGTCATGGATATATGCTACTTCTATAGATAGGAAGTACCGTAATGGAAAAAAAGCGACTAAACTGGCTGAAAAACTGTGCATGCTAACTGACCATCAACAACCCCTGACACTGGATGCTCTCGCAGCAGCTTATGCTGAAACCGGAAAATTTGACAAGGCGGTTGTAACTGCTCAAAAGGCGCTTAAACTGGCAGATCAGTTAGGCCCAAAAGAATTGGTTCTTGGATTAAAAATGAGACTGAAATTATATCGGGCCGAGCAGCCTTATCGACAGAGCTTGAAACGAAAAAATGAGTCATAAAATTCTGGATAACAAAACGGCATTTTTTTCTCTTGCAGAAAACCTGAAGCATTAAATATGGTTTTGAGTGTCTTTTTACAGTTAGTAACAAACTAAATAGACAGTTTGGTGAAGGAGAGATAAAAGTTTTATAAGGGCTAAGGTATGCGTTCACAAAAAAGGAATCTGACCATCTTTATAGTTTGTTTCTTATTTTTATTTAGTGCATACAGCGCCAACTATGATGCATCCTGGCATTTTGACGATTATCCTAATATTGTTGATAATCCACGGATTCATATAAAAGATTTCAGGTTTAACACTCTTAAAGGGACTTTTTTTGCAACATTTGACAAAGGAGAATATTTAGGCAGACGTGTATACCGCCCGGTTTCCATGTTTACGTTTGCTCTGAACTGGTATATCGGACAAGATAATGTCCTTGGATATCATATCGTAAATAATATCATCCATCTGCTGACGACTCTTTTTCTATTTCTGGCCATTTTAAACCTGTTTATGTCACCCAATCTAAAAGGAAAATACCAGGGAAGTGAATACGCCATCGCATTTCTTACTGCAATTTTGTGGGCCGTCAATCCTATTCAGGTCCAGGCCACAACTTATATCGTTCAACGCATGGCATCGCTCGCAGCCATGTTTTACATCATCGGTATCTATTTTTACCTAAAAGCAAGGATTTCTTCACCGGGTTATAATAGATTTTTATTCATTGCCGGATGTCTTCTCAGTTTTATTCTTGCACTCGGTTCAAAGCAAAATACAGCAACATTCCCGATTGCTGTGGCTATTATTGAAATCTTGTTTTTTCAAGATCTATCAGATAGAGATAGAAGAAAAAATGTGGTTGCAGCCCTTACGATTGGCGCTGTATTTATGATTGTCTTTTTAACGATCCTATATATAACAGGAAATATTGCCCATGTTTTTAAAGGATATGAAAGACGAACGTTCACATTGACAGAACGTTTAATGACCGAATCAAGGATCATTATTTATTATCTTAGCCAGATATTCTACCCAATGGCTTCGCGGCTTTCATTTGTACATGATATTAAAATTTCAACATCACTTTTTAAACCGTGGACGACTATTCCAGCTATTTTAGCCATTATTTCTCTATTGGGTATTGGATTCTCCCAAACAATAAAAAGGCCGATTATCGCTCTTAGTATTTTTTTCTATTTTATTAACCATATTATTGAATCAACAATATTACCTCTGGAGCTTATCTTTGAGCATCGAAACTATCTACCTTCTTTTTTTCTGTTTTTCCCTATTGCAACCGGCTTGATATGGTTGATTGATTATTTTAAGAAAAAGAATTCCTTCATTCAAATACTCTTGGTTGTTTCTATAGCAGGAGTAATTTTTAGCTTTTGTGTCGGCACTATTGTTAGAAACAGGGCGTGGGCTACTGAAAAAACGCTGTGGGAAGATTGCATAATAAAAGCACCCGGGATGGCTAGGTCTTATCACAATCTGGCGAATTATCATTATCAGAAGTCTGGAAATATGAAAGAAGCTATGGCATTCTATAAAACGGCATTGACAAAAAAATACTTGAACTCTAAAACAGGACATGCATTGACTTTTAATAATATGGCAACAATATTTTTTAATAACGGTGACTATGAAAATTCCATAAGGTTATGCAAAAAAGCCTTGGAAATTAAATCCGATTACCTGAATGCATTGCAGAATATTACTCTTATTTATGTGAGGGCCGGTAGATTTTCGGAAGCGCTCGAAAGTGCGGACAGGCTTTTGTCGGAACGTAAGGAATCCAGTGATTTTCTTCAAACAAAAGGTTTTGTATTATTAACAGCAGATAGAATTGGTGAAGCCATATCAATTTTAAAAAGGGCACTCGACATCGATCCGAACAATAAAAAAGCTAATTTGTATATGGGGGTGGCTTTAAGTTTAAAAGGAGAATACAGGAAAGCTGATATGTTTTTAAAGCATGCTTATTTACTTTCTCCTGAAGATATTTTTGTACATTTTGCCAGGGTTGAAAACAGCGTACGAGCTGGAAATAAAAAAAATGTTGATTATTTCATGGAGAACTTATTCGGATCATTCGAGAAAGATACAATAATAAGCTCGTTAAAGAGGTTGGATAAAAATAATATCATTGCACCGCTTTCACAAAAAATATTGACGAATGAAATTGTCCGAAAAATGCCAAGTTTTGCTGATAAGATGGCGGAATTAAAAAACCTTGATACTGTTGGTTTTGAGAAACACTAAAGGTTTTCCAAATATGTATAATGGTCAAAAAGTGGTTGTTGTCATGCCCGCATACAATGCGGCAAAAACTCTGCGCAAAACTTATGAAGAGGTTATGGCCCAGGGCATCGTTGATCTGGTGGTTTTGGTTGATGGATGACATGGGAAAGAAGGCCACTAAGACACAAAGGCCCAAAGGAGGGAGATCAACCTTAACGCAAACAACATATATTCATTATAACAACCACTTACTAAGGCATTAACTGGTCTTAGATCATTTAAACGGAGCAAAACCAGAGTCATTAACTTAAGATATGTCCCCTTAGTTGTGGATTACCTTTACTTTATTACGAGATAAATCATTTTATGCCTTGACTGTAATACAAATATTGCATATAAATGCCCTGACTTTGCTGCAAATCCTGTTTCATTTTCAGGGGGTAAAATTTGTTTTACAGGAAGATAATTGACGAACTTAAACAATGGGCATCAAAAAAAGACAGAAAACCGTTAATCCTCAGGGGGGCAAGGCAGGTTGGGAAAACGACCGCCATAGATATTTTTTCAAAGGAGTTTGACCAGTATATATACCTCAATCTGGAAAAAAAAGAAGACGCGGAAATATTTAATAATGACCTTCCCCTGAAAGACCTTATTCAGGCTATTTACCTGTCAAAAAATATTTCCCCTTCAGAAGGCAAGACACTACTGTTTATTGACGAGATACAGAACTCACCTCAAGCAGTGAAAATGATGCGGTATTTTTATGAATCTGCCGGGAACATTCATGTTGCGGCCGCAGGGTCATTACTTGAAACAGTGATCGGCAGAAACCAGATCAGTTTCCCTGTTGGACGCGTTCAATATATGTTCATGTATCCTTTGACATTCGAAGAATTCCTTGCCGCAATCAAAGCCGAACAGGCGCTGAGCCTTTACAACACAGTTCCATGCCCGAAATTTGCTTTTACTCAGCTTTTGCGTCATTTTCATAAGTATTGTTTTGTTGGAGGAATGCCGGAAATTATTAAAAATTACATGAAGGATGAAAATATACATTCCTTAACTCCCATCTATCAGGGACTTTTGACATCCTATCTGGATGATGTAAGCAAGTATGCTCGAAACGCCACATTGAATCAAGTGATAAGACATGCGATTGAGACAGCTCCATTTGAAGCTGGAAAGAGGATAAAATTCCATGGGTTTGGCAGATCAAATTACAGATCCCGGGAAATGGGAGAGGCATTAAGAACTCTTGAACGCGCAATGCTTATTTATCTTCTTTATCCGTCAACTTCCACAACTCCCCCAATAATTCCCGATCTGAGGAAATCACCCAGGCTTCAATTTCTTGACACAGGATTGATCAATTATTTTGTTAATCTCCAGAGCTATTTTTACAAAACCAGTGATCTTCATTCGTTTTATCAGGGCATCCTTGCGGAGCATATCGTAGGGCATGAATTGCTTGCAATTAATATGGACAGGCCGGGGAAGACATCATTTTGGATCAGAGAAAAAAAACAGTCGAATGCGGAAGTAGACTTTATTATCCCTTATAAAGAATATATTATTCCCGTGGAGGTTAAATCAGGAAAAACAGGAACCCTGCGTTCATTGCACCAGTTTATAGATAGATCAAACCATTCTTACGCAATAAGGCTTTATGCCGGGCCACTGGAAAAAAGCCATACACAAACACCCAAGGGAAAACCATATACGCTTTTAAATCTTCCATACTTTCTTGCAGGGAAAATATATGATTACATCGAGTGGTTAATAGATCAAAGATGACCAGATCGATCACGGTTTTGCCACTAACCTTGCTATATTGCAGTAAGCTTTGAATAAAAATTAAAAAGGCTATAACGCATACAGCGACAAGTCAAAGCAGGTATTGTCCGTGAACGGTTATAAAAAATGTTTACAAACGACATAATTGCCTGCTATATGTATAGAGATCTATAATTTTAGCAGGGTTATTTTTATGGAAATAACAACATTCAACCTCTCAAATCCTTGGCGAACAGGCCGAAACTGGGATGTCCCGGGGATCGAGAGATCTGTCACCGGGGAATTGTTAAAATGGCTTGATGAGCCTGAAATTTTAATTCTCTCCGGCACACGGCAGGTTGGGAAAACCAGTATCCTTTACCAGTTGATTGACTGGCTGATTCGAACCGGCCGTGCCGTGCCTGATAGCATTTACTACTTTAATCTTGATCTTGCCGGAATTTCGGAATTTCTGGAAGATCAGGGGCGTTTTCTGCGCTTTATGGATGTGAATAGAGAGCAGAAGATTTTTGTATTTATTGATGAAGTGCAACGTCTTCCTGATCCGGGTATATTCATAAAGGGGCTTCATGACCTGCGGCTTCCAATAAAATTTATAATGACCGGCTCATCATCACTGGATATTCGTACAAGAACACATGAAGCTCTGACAGGGCGTAAGCAGATTTTCCATATAGAATCTCTCTCATTTTCTGAATATGTGAATACTCTGCCGGCTTTATCTTCACTGCCTACTCTTGATCCTCGAAATTATAGTATATACATAGGTGCTCTGAATGATGCCCTGTTCGACTACGGGATATACGGAGGTTATCCAGTGCCGGTTTTAACAGATGATCCTGAAAAAAAAGGATTAAGACTCAATGAGATCTTTACAAGCTACCTTGAAAAGGATATTGCCGGATTCCTGAAGGTAGAAAATATTCCTGCATTTCGAAAGCTGGCAACCTTATTGTCGGTACAGCAGGGCGGACTTGTTAATATACAGGAACTGGCTTCCACGCTCGGCCTCAACCGTGGAACTGTCACAAAATACATATATTACCTGGAAGAAACGTTTGTTATAAAACGTTTAACGCCTTTTTTTTCAAATCCCAGAACAGAATTAAGCAAGATGCCCAAGATATATTTTGCCGACGCGGGCATGCGCAATCTTGCCATGGGGAGTTTTAGCAATTTGCAAACACGTTCTGACACCGGTCAGATCATAGAAGGAATCGTTGCTTCTCATGTTTTCAGAAACCGCCTTATGTCTCACAAAATTAACTACTGGCGGACCAAGTCAGGCGCTGAAGTCGATTTCATAATATCAGGCGTCAAACCGGTTCAAAGCATAGAGGTAAAATCTGGAAATCTAAAACGGATAACTATAAGCCGAGGGTATCGTTCATTTCTTTCCAAATATACTCCTCCAAAAGCAATTCTTTTAAACAGTGTAATGTGGTTTAAAACAGAAATTGCCGGACATACAATAGAGGCCATCCCGACAGCTGTTTTCCTATTGAGAACGCCAGAGAGTAGGGCCTGAAATATGGACTTTATCTTAAGGTTAGGTGTCAGGAATGATGAACAGAGGCGCTGAAACTTGACACCTGAAACCAGGCGTACGGGAAGGAATAAATATGGGATATTTTTTAAAGCCATATCATGGGCAATTTTAATCATCCCAGTATTGTCCTGAGTGCTTTGAATGTAAAGACACACGGCTCGCGGTTGTATATGCCGATTTATGCGGCCGGCCGGATAGGAAGTTTGAATGTTTAAAGATAAAAAGGTGATTGTTGTCATGCCCGCATACAATGCGGCAAAAACCCTGCGCAAAACTTACGAGGAGGTTATGGCCCAGGAGATAGCAGATCTGATTATTGTGGTGGACGACAGAAGTCAGGATGAAACCGTGTCCATCGCAAAAACATTGCCCGATACTTTGGTATACACACATGAGAAAAATTTAGGATACGGAGGCAACCAGAAAACTTGTTACAGGCTTGCATTAGAAGCCAACGGTGATATCATTATTATGGTTCACCCGGATTATCAATATACACCCAAGCTGCTTCCTGCCATGGCTTCCATGATCGGAAACGGTTTGTATCATTGTGTTCTGGGCTCACGGATTCTCGGAGGCTATGCGTTAAAGGGGGGGATGCCGCTTTGGAAATACATTGCCAATCGCTTTCTTACTTTTATAGAAAATGTTCTGATTGGTGCGAAACTCTCAGAGTACCATACGGGTTACAGGGCCTTTTCGCGGGAGCTGTTGAAAAAGTTGTCGCTTGAAGCAAATTCTGATGATTTTGTTTTTGACAATCAGATGCTGGCCCAGATCGTCTGGTCCGGCCACACCATTGCCGAAGTGAGCTGCCCGACAAAGTATTTTCCTGAAGCTTCATCAATTAAACTGTTCCGAAGTATAAAATACGGTTTCGGGTGTTTGATCACGGCCTTTTTGTTTCGACTGGCAAAAATGAAAATCATAAGCTCAAAGTTATTTCCCGGTTAATAGAATCTTGATAATATAGGAATTTCCTTTTTTGGACACAAGACCCGCCTGCCATGCAAGCTCGCCAGCCAGCCAAGCAAGGCGAGGCGGCCTGTGGCACGAGCGGGCAGGTGAACACCCCATACGATTTCCCGAACCTACGGGGCAGGCAGATTGCCAAGATTCTTAAATAGCAAAACAACAATATTATCTGTGTATATCTTCGTCCTATTTAACTTGACGATATTCCCTAAATATGTATAATAGCCATTGAATAAATTTAATCACCATTTATTATAAATTCTCAGATTAAAAAAATATGGATATTCGTTTTTCTCCGCATAATACTCATTTGGAAAACAGGTCTCTATTTTCGAGCCTTGATCCTCATTTGAGACAGCTTAAGAATCAGGCGCTTGTTTATCGCTTTCCGCTTCTTGACCGTCTTATAGTCAAAACCCCCGGTATTTATTCGATCAGCGGTGGACGACAGATAGGCAAGACGACCCTGTTAAAGCAGTGGATGGCAGAGCTTCTTGAAAAAAATATCGATCCATCCAGGATAGTCTATTTCACCGGTGAGCTTATAGATGATCACCATTCGCTGGTAAGGCTTGTCACAGAAACGGTTCAAGATATGCCTGGCAACGAGATGTGCTATTTGCTGCTTGATGAGGTTACATATATCCGCGGTTGGGACAAAGGGATAAAGTTTCTGGCCGATGCCGGTATCTTAGAACATATAATATTGATGCTCACCGGTTCAGATACAGTACTCATCAAAGAAGCGCGTATGCGGTTTCCGGGTAGGCGAGGGGAAGCAGACATCGTCGATTTCTTACTCTACCCCCTTAATTTTTTTGAATTTGTTAACTTAAAAAAGCGTTTTTGCCGGGATGAATTGGAACTCCTGTCCGGCCCTGATATTGAGGAAAAATCTCCGTTGATCAGCAGACTGTTTGAAGAGTTTAAGAGTTACCTGGCTCATGGCGGATTCCTTACGGCTATAAATGATGTGGAGAAAAATGGATATATAAAACCTTCCACTTTATACACATACAGCGACTGGATTAGAGGCGATGTTTTAAAAAGGGGTAAACAGGAGCATTATCTGCGCGAAGTTCTGAATGCAATTGTTAATCGTTATGGGAGCCAGGTTACATGGAATGCATTATCAAAAGACCTTTCCATCGATCATCCCAAGACAGTGGCGGATTATGTTGCCTTGCTGGAATCAATGGATGTTGCATTTGTTCAGGCGGCTATTTTAGAAGACAAGCTATCAGCATCACCGAAAAAGGCCCGCAAAATGATGTTTACCGATCCATTTATTTTCCATGCAATACGCGCCTGGTTAACCTCAGTTGAAGATCCCTATAAAATACAGATTGAAGTTGCTCTTTCAGACCGGAAATGGTCTTCCAGACTGGCTGAATCGTGCGTAGCATGCCATTACTCAAGGCATTATCCAACATACTACATTAAAGCAAAGGGAGAAGTAGATGTGGCCTATGTTAGCCATAACCGTTTCTGGCCGGTAGAAGTTAAGTGGACTGACCAGATACGCTCCAAAGATCTTAAACAGGTTGCCAAATATTCCAATAGCCGCATTTTAACCTGTTCACAACGATATGGAGAAATTATGGGCATACACACAGAACCGCTCCCTCTTGCATTATTTCGGCTCGGAAAAGACATGGAAAATATGGTGAAATAAAAGAAAATCCCGAACAACAATATTGGTCCCGGCAATTTTCTTGACACAATGGATTGTTATTTCCTATATTTAATTTCAAAAATCAATTATTGGAATTAAGAGAAATTTTGATATTTTTAATACATAAAGAAATGCTGATTATATCGAATTTTGGGGAGGCTATTACGAATCGTCTGTTTTTATCGTATCTAATTAGTCGCGACAGTAAAGTGAACTAAAGTTTGAAGTGATCTAAAGTGAGCTAAAGCCCGCCCTGGTGCGACTCGTCCATGTATATTGATATCGGCTATAGATCATTGCAAACCTGCCTTTTGAATATAGCGTATTGGTGATCGGTCTGGGCCAGGGTTGTTGAATTCTATCAATTTTATAAAATGGTGGAGCGAAGCGACTCCTCAACTTTAGGCACTTTAGATCACTTTAGGCACGTTACACTTGTTCATTGCATTATCCAGATATCAGTCTGATTTTAAGCTATAAATTTGATACTCCCCAAAATCCGTTATAACCAGAAATTTTCTATTGGTCACCTCGTTTCCCCCTTAACCCTGACACCTGACACCTGAAACCTGACACCTGAAACCTCATTGCAAGGCTTTCGCTCAAAAAATGAATAAGTTAATGGGTGAAAACCATTTTAACAAATCGGTAATGTTCCCTGAGTTACGTTCTTTTTAGATGAAATTTGTATTGAAGCCATACCATGCATTTCAGAAGCATTTCAGTACTCTGTTGATGAAGCGCCGTTACCGTTAATCTTACCCCCTCGTTTTTTTGTAAAAGATACAGCACTTCAAAAAGGTCGCTGATTTTGGGGTTGCCTCCCGGGCCTAGCATTCTGTGGAGACTTTTGACGGGTTTGCCTATCTGGTTGCTAAATGTTTTAAAGCCGATAGTTGCCGTTATGTATTCCCTTAGAACCGCTTTGCCCATGTCTATGTCATCCGATAAAAAGCTTTCTACTGCCTCGCTTAGCATGGCTGTACGATATTCAGATTCTTTTTTCTCTTGTTTTTGTATATTTTCTTTGAAA
>Ga0208279_1000904_pt1 | contig 19054 bp, 15 predicted proteins | sample AntAceMetag02UKM_FD_184766 | JGI IMG/M metagenome (GOLD analysis project Ga0208279, IMG submission 184766) | Saline lake microbial communities from Ace Lake, Antarctica - Antarctic Ace Lake Metagenome 02UKM (SPAdes) (version 2) | ecosystem: Environmental > Aquatic > Non-marine Saline and... | reverse complement strand
GGCTTAACTTCTCTGCTCAGGGCAGGGTCGCTGAGATCCTGATCAACGAAGGCGAAAAGGTCAGAAAAGGTCAACCTCTCATGATCCTGGCTGACAGCGAAAAAGCGGAAGCTTCCCTGCAAGCAACTGAACTTGAATTAATCCAGGCTCAACAGGACTATGATGATTTCATCCGAACATCAGAATTGGCAGCCGCAAACGCCTGGCAGACCTATCTGGATATCCAGACACAGCGGGGGGACGCCGAACGCGAATGGGAAGATCTCGACCATGATTACCTGGAAGATCGAATTGACGATGCCCTAATTGAAGTTCGGGACTATGAATCTGAATTAGAGGAAGCCCAGGAAGATTGGGAAAAATACGAGGATGTCGATGAGGATAACTATACCAGGCAGGCAGCCGCAGATGATCTTGAGGAGGCTCAGGAATACTTCAATGAAGCCCAACGCGATCTGGAAAAAGCCAGGCGAGAGATCGACCGCCCCCAGGCTGACCTCGATGCCGCCCTGGCTTCGGAAGCCGAAGCTAAAAGGGAGTATGAGATGTGGCTGGAAGAGGGTGTTGACCTCGATCAACAAACCTTGTTGGAATCCCACCTCGCAGCCACGGAAGCCAGTGTGATCGCTGCCAGGGATATGCTTGATAACTATACATTAACTGCTCCTTTCGCTGGAACAGTTACGGACATCTACCTGGAAGAAGGTCAGTTTATTGGCCCCGAAGCCAGAGCAGCCCAACTGGCTGACCTGAGTGAATTTATCATCGAAACCAGCGATTTGACCGAGCTAGAAGTGGTCAAAATCAGCCTGGATCAAACGGTAGACATCGTGCCCGACTCATTGCCGGATACCCTCTTGACCGGAAAAGTGGAACAGATCGGTCAGTCTTTCAAAACCCAGGCAGGCGATATTATTTATACTGTCACTATCAGTTTGGATGAGAGCAATGTAGCTTTGCGCTGGGGAATGACAGTTGAGCTTACTTTTCTTCCATAAGAAGAATAGACCGGGGATAGAGGACGGGAGACCGATGAACAATATTGAATCGTCTAAGGATGGAAGTTAGTCGCATTGACTATAAATATGGAATAAGAAAAATCCCTCTCTCGAGGGATTTTTCTTATTATTTAGATCTTTATAGAAAACATCCAAATGAAATTCGATTTACGGCTCCACAACTCTGCCCATAAATAGGATCGAGTTGGTCTGGATATCTCGGATCAGGAACAGGAATGGGCGATCCACTTCTAGATGCAAAGGATTCTCGGGCGCAGAAGTCAAACTCATCATTACAGCAGTGGCAGCGGCTGCTTCGGTACCTTCTTCATCGACACTGACAAAAGCTTTGTGAAACACATCGGAGATGAAAAGATCTTTGTTCCCTGTCATACCTGAGAAATCCGCCCCGTCATTAAACGCGCTTGGCATGCCCATTTTAGCCAAAATAGTTGCCAAACTGATCTCAGTTTCAAATTCGAACTTAGGGAAGTTCAAATACATGGGTTGGTAGGCCAGATTTCCTATGATCTCATCTAATATCTCTGAATTCAGATTTACCTCAAAATCAGTGAACTTTCCTTCGTCAGGAACTATGACAAGCATGGATACCTGACCACCCAGGTAGGGAAGGTCCACTGCCTGGAATCCTTCTCGCTGGTAATATGGGAAACTGGCGTCTGAACCCAGGCTCATCATCGGAGTCATGAATTCCTCGCCATCCAGGCCGTGAAAAACTTTATCCTCAGTCAACGATTCTTCGAAAGATTCCAACCAGGTCGCTTTAAAGTAAATAGCATTGCTCAATACTAGACGAGTATCACTATTAATCGCCCCCTGGGGGATCAGATCCTGGATCCTTTCTTCGGTCTGATCACTGACCCAGTCATTGATAGTCACTCGGGATTCTTCAGGGGCTTGTATATAATCCAATAGCCGCAATCCAGCGCCATAGTTGGCTGCCAGGGTATCAAGAAAATCGCTCTCAAAATGAAAGTCCTTCTGGCCCCAGATGGCATTGGTGATATTGAGCTGAAATACTTCGCCCATATCATCTGAAACTTCCTGTTTCGCGAGACCTTCCAAATATTGATCAAGGGCATTAAAAGCAGGATGCAGCCGATCTTCTTCCATCAGAAAATGGAAAACTGCTGCCATTTCCTCAGCGGTTTTGCCTTCCGCCCCGGCATAGGTCATTGCCAAAGCAGAGGATATGCTGTAAGGGGAATAAAAAAGGTTACCATCCATCGTTTCTAACTGGTGATATAAATCCAACGCAAAGGTCCTGTTTCCAGCGGTCAATTGATTCAGATCGTCCCCCGTGATCCCACTCACATCACCGCGAGGCAGCTCTGAAACCAACACCTGGGAATTCGATCCTCCCGGGATTAAACTAGCGATGGTTGAACAGCCAGTTAGTAACAGGATCAGAACTGCAAAGAGGACGAGTAATACTTTTCTAATTTGTTTAAGGTTTCTCATAAGATACTCCATCAAAATAATATTGTTATTCTAAATTATGACGAAAAATTCGTATGTTTTGTTCCCCGGAAAACGGGCCTTTAAACTTGGTGACCCACATATATCTGTAATCGATTTTTTATTATAGAAGAATGGCCCATTAACCAACAAAGGCCTGTCATCTAATGACAGACCTTTGTTTTTATTACATTTTGAGCTATTCTGAAAACAGATCAGCTCTATTTGTTGATACTAATTTACTTTGCAGTCGTCCCCATTCTCAAACACAGGATTTCCAAAACCCCGTGAAGCCACCCAATCGGCTTGTTCCTGGGCAAGCAGACCGCGATCAACAGCTTGGATCAGGGCATCGGCCCGAGCATCAGCCATCAACGCGCTGAATGAAGCTGCATCAAAACCAAAACTGATAGCAATATCATAGATGGACTCACCTGCGGCTAAACGCTTAGCCAAGACCTCTGGAGAAATACCAAGTTCACTGGCCAGATTTTCATGGATGATGTCATCCAGCAAGCCATCCATGGCAATTTCCTGATTGATGGAAAGATTTTGATTGACTGGAATACCAGTTCCTGTACCAAGTTCTCCCATATAAGAATTACCTCTGAGTCCCAAAGCTTCTGGATCGCCATTTCGGGGTCCACCTTTGAGTGACTCGGATGCCATGGCAGGGCTTGCGACACTTAAGGCCACTGCTGCAACTGCAAGAATTGAAACTACCAATAATATTTTTTTCATGATCGAACTCCTTTATTGTGAATCTAGTAATACTCACAGTATAGGAGTAATGTATAAATAAATGATTAGGGAATTATTCGGAGAATGTGAAGGAAAACAGGCTGAGGAAAAATTCTTATTCCATAAAACTTACCACTGAAACCCCATCTCCCCCTTCGCCTTCCTTCCCTGGATCAAAATGATCCACCTGTGGATGTGCCTTCAAGACCTCGCGGACCGCTTTCCTGAGCCTACCAGTGCCCATTCCGTGAATGATCCGAGCCCAGGGCAGACGCGCCAGAAAAGCTTTATCCAGGAAGTATCCCAAATTTTCAAGGGCTTCATCCACTCGCTGGCCGCGCAGATCCAACTCCATTCCAGGTGAAACCACTTCTGTGGGTATCCTGACTATCGCATCATGACCGGCATCCACTTCCGCCGTCTCATCCATGGTTGTGTGCTCAATATCTGATTTCTGAGCCCGGACCCGCATATTTCCCACCTGGATCTCCACAGAATTACCGTTTACTGACAGTACGTTTCCCTTTTTCCCCAGCGCGCGCAAATATACCTTATCACCCTGCTGGATGGGACCCATTGGTATGGGCAAATCAAGTTTTGTTCTCTTACTTGGAAGCGGTTGGGAGATCTCTTCTTCCACCTGTTCGGTTTTCTCTTCCAGCTCTTCGATCTTCTCCTCAGGGATTTGATCCTTTTCCAGGTCTTCCTTGATCGAATTGAGGTCATCCTGCAGGAACTGAAGTTTTTCTTTAGATTCCCGTTGAATCTTCTCCAGGGTCTCCAAACGTTCGTTCTCAACCTCCACGATCCGATCAGCTAGCTGGACCCGCAGCTTTTCGACTTCCTGGTGAGCTTTTTCCGCAGACTCGCGAGTATCCTCTGCCAATTTCCGCTGCCGGTGGATCTCATCCAGCAAATCATCCGCCTTCAAATCAGCAGGATCGAGGGTTCCTCTGGCTGACTGGATGATCTCGTCCGGAAGACCCAGTCTTCCTGCAATGGCCAACGCGTTTGAGCGGCCCGGTAACCCGATTGTGAGATGATAAGTAGGTCGTAAACTTTCCAGGTCAAATTCTACCGAGGCGTTGATCACACCTGGTGTGCTATGTGCATAAGCCTTTAAATCTGGATGATGGGTAGTGACCAGGGTGGTGATCCCCCGATCCAATAGATTGGACATCAAGGATCGAGCAAGTGCAGCGCCTTCCTGGGGATCAGTACCAGCACCTAACTCGTCGAGGATCACCAGGGATCGGCGATCTACTTTTTCCAGGATCTTGATGATATTGGTAATATGACCCGAAAAAGTAGACAAGGACTGTTCAATGGATTGTTCATCCCCTATATCAGCATAAATATCAGTAAAAAGACTGATCTCAGATGATCCAGAAGCAGGGATATGCAGCCCGCTTTGGGCCATCAATACCAGTAATCCGACAGTTTTTAATGTAACTGTTTTACCCCCGGTATTGGGACCAGTGATGATCAATGCGTATGTATCTTTATCCAGAGCGACATCTATCGCCACCACATGATGAGGATCCAGAAGCGGATGCCGGGCACCGAAGAGTCGCAACACAACACCGGGATGGCCTTTTCCCTGCTTCTTTGGGAAAGGATGCAAGGTCGCTGGGAAAGCGTTCAACTCAAGCGCGTATCTTCCCCGGGCAAATGCCAGGTCCAAACGGATCAATATCTCTACCATATCCTGCAAAACCGGTCCGTGTTCAGCCACTTTGGCAGTTAATTGTGCCAGAATGCGCTGAATCTCATCCCGTTCATCTAATTCCAACTTCCGGAATTTATTGTTAGCTTCCACCATCACCTGTGGTTCGACATAAATTGTCGCCCCGGAAGTGGACTGATCGTGCACAATGCCTGGCACATTGGTTCTAGATTCCGCTTTCAGCGGTAGCACATAACGCCCATTGCGCTGAGTGATGATCGACTCTTGCAAATATTTGGCAACCTCAGGCTTCTTTAGCATCTGGTCCATGTGGTTTTTAAGCCTTGTGTGTTGTGTTCTTAGATCCCGGCGGATTTGTCCTAGTTTATCTGAAGCGGTATCCAGGATACCATCCTGCTCTGAGACAACCTTGGAAATCAAACTTACCAAACCCAATGAATCCGGCAGCTGCTCAGAAATGCTCTCCAGGGTAGGAAATTCTCCCTGGTCTTTCTGGAATACTCTCTTTAAATTTCGGGCTGCCACGAGGGAATCCTTCACCTGCAGCAGGCGGGAAGGATCCAAAATAATACCGCGCAGGGCGTCCTCTACAACCGGCCTGAGATCCCTGGCTCCCCCGATAGTTGTTCCGGGATGAAGGGTCAAAAGCGCCACCGCATCAGAAGTCTCGCTTTGTAATCCACGGACTTCTTCCAGATCAGTGGATGGCTGAATTTCCAGGGCGTTCTCACGAGCCGGATTAAAGTGGCAGTGGGCTGCCAGGGCAGCCAAAATGCGGGGGTATTCCAGGGTGTTCAACGTTTTTTGATCCATCGCTGTCAGTGTACCATAATCGGAAATCAGCGACTGCGGATTTCCTGGTTAGTTGTAAGTTGTAAATTGTAAGTCGATTAAGATTACTCCTCTACTTACGTCTTACGTTTTACGATTTACGTCTATATAAAATAGGATCAATCTCAGTTATAATCTACCCATATTAAATTCAAAGAACTGTCAAATACAAAAATGAGTACTCCTGTCTGGTTCGTAAACTTCCTAAAAACGATCTACCCCACTCGGTATTCCCTTGCCAAACTTACCAAGGTGCCCCTGATTGGCAACCTGGTTGATCATCTATTATTCCGGGGAGACGAGATGTACGTCCTACCGAAGGACCAGACCATCCAGATCAATGAACCCCTGGACCGACCAGAAAGCATGATCATTCCCTCCCAAGTGGTGGAGCATTTTATAAACAAAGCCAACCATCACTGGATCATGAATTTCTGCATCTGCCGAGATGGGGATAAGTGCCAGGATTATCCCAGAGATATGGGCTGTCTATTTCTGGGTAAACCTGTCTTGCAGATCAACTCAAAACTCGGGCGACTGGTAACAAAAGAGGAAGCCCTGGAGCATGCTAGGCTATGCCGTGAAGCCGGGCTAGTACATTCGATTGGAAGCAACCGCATAGATTCGGTTTGGCTCGGTGTAAGACCGACCGAGGAACTGATGACTATTTGCAACTGCTGTCCCTGCTGTTGTCTGTGGGGAGTGGTCACAGATCTGACACCCAAGATTGGAAACAAGATCACCCGTATGCCGGGGGTTGAAGTTTCTGTCACCGATGACTGCACAGGTTGTGGACTTTGTGAAGAGAGTGTATGCTTTGCTGAAGCAATCCATGTGATCAATGGAAAAGCAGAAATCAGTTTGGAATGCCGAGGCTGCGGACGGTGTGTTGAAATTTGCCCAGAAGATGCAATTATATTGACTATCGATGGGGAAAAGAATTTCCAGGAACTGCTGCAGCGTCTGGATAATCTGGTAGATTTGGATTAAGTACAAAAGTTAATGTGAGGGACTAAGTCCTTATTCTTATCCTACAACCTCAAACGAATCTTCCGGTACCCAGGCCGGTGCGCAAAAAGCCAGAAAAACCAAGTCTGCTTCACCATCATTATGGATCTGGTGAACATCCCCCGGCGCTAAATAACAGGCCTGCCCGGGAATAAGCTTAATCATCTTCCCATTTACCTGCATCTCTGCCTCTCCCTTTAAGATAAAGTAGGTCTCCTCAGTGACCTTGTGATAGTGCAGATTACTGGACCTTCCAGTTGGGATCACGATCCGGGCCAGACTGTGATTGGCATCATCTCCAACAGCCTTCCCGATCATTTCTGCGATAATCTCTCCAGTGGGAGTTACCAAGGGATCCATCACTAAACTAGGATCGGCAATTTTCATTTGTTTTCCTTTATAGATTGCGTGAAATGGATATCTCTCTTAGCTGTTTCATAGGTGGCTTGCCATTCCCAGCACATGTCACGCACTATATTAATTCACGTCATTATTTCCTTCAAGATAGATCTTGAAAAAGCTTTTCTGTCCTTGCTGCCATAATAAAATCGTTCTCATGAAGCCTCTTATAAACAAAGGTCCACCAACTCACTGCACACCTTCCCCAGCTAATTAGAATATCAGGGTGGTGGTGTGCTTCCTCGGCAAGGTCAGCTATCTGGTTTGCGAATTTTACAGCTCCCATAAAATCATCAAATGGATAGCTTTTCTCAATACGGGGATTGCCTTCCCTGAAAACGATCTTCCAGTCAGGCAGGACTTTCAAATAAACTTCGGTTTGCTCTTCGGTCAGGGGTTCATCATATTTGGTGTAACTTAGAATTGGTTGTTTAGCTAGCTTATCCATAATCTTCCTCCTTGACTGGTTTTTCCAGCTGGAAAAATTGAATATCTACCAGCTCCCGAATAAAACTGCCCTGGATTTTGAATCCCAGGTTCTGGAATGTTTTTAATGAGCGCTGATTAAACTCTGCTACCGTCACCCGAAAACGTGAAGGGTTGAACCTTTCACTGGCATAATCAAGTATAGCAGAGACAAACTCATGACCAAGGCCTGCACCCGTAAAGATCGGCTTCATTCCTACGCCAATATCAAGGACCTCGGGCATATTGATCAAATATTCTCCCCCTGGCACCTGGGCATCCAAACCGTAACAGCAATATCCGACCAGATCCTCTTTTTCATTCAAGATTTGATGATAATAGTACTCGGGATTTATGAATCCAGATAAATATTGAGGAGCAAGATCGTACAGATCAAAAGGTGGATCATAACGCCAGGTTGTGATTTCCCGGGCGTTTTCCTCACTGAGGGGGGAGATAGAATAGAGGGCTGTCACAGATGACTTCCGTGATCCTTATTCCGCTTTTAGGATGTGCGTGACAATGGTCGCTCCGCTGCCGCCAATGTTCTGGGCCATACCGACACTAACGCCATCGATCTGAGCCGGACCGGCTTCCCCTCGCAGCTGCTGCACAGTTTCCACAATTTGGTACATCCCGGTCGCACCGACTGGATGACCCCGGGCCTTCAGTCCACCCATTGTTGATAGGGGTAGCTTGCCATCGGGTCCAATTTCTCCATCTAGGGCCAACCGCGGCCCTTGCCCTCTATCAGAAAAACCACAGGCCTCCAGGGAAAGGGCGGCCATGATCGAAAAAGCGTCATGGATCTCAAAAAAGTCTATATCTTTGGGTTCAACATCCGCTTGCCGGTAAGCCTCTCTGGAAGATTTTTCAGCCGCAGCGAGCCAGAGAGGATCATGGCGATCATGCACTGCCAAACTGTCTGTCGCCACTGCAGAACCAGCGATCTTGATAATCGGTTTTCCCTTCTGTCCTTTGATCAAATCGGCCGGAACTACGATGACTGCTGCAGCGCCATCACCCATTGGTGATGCATCCATCAGGTTGATCGGATCTGCGATCATCGCTGCATTTTTATAAATTTCTGGGGTAATGGGAGATTGGAAGCGCGCATTAGGATTTTTGGCACCGTTGTTATGAGCATTGATCGAAAACGGAGCAAAATCCTCATGTTTCCAACCATATTCGTACATATATCGCCTCATGATCAATGCATTCAACCCCACAAAGGTCACTCCATGGATTCCTTCCCAATCTGCACTGGCTGCTGTAGCCAAAGCTGCAGTGGTTTCCCTGGGTGAAGTATCGGTCATTTTCTCAACACCAACGGCCAGTGCACTGGAAACCAATCCAGATCCGACGGCTACCATAGCTGTTCGAAGTGCCAAAGCGCCGGAGGCACAGGCAGCTTCCACAGTCATGGCTTCAATACCCCGGAATCCGACCCAATCAGATATCAAAGCTCCCAGATGGCTTTGTTTATCTAGCTGGCCAGCCATCATATTCCCAACATAAAGGGCTTCCACCCGCTTGAGTTCAGCATCTTCCAGAGCTTTAAATATTGCATCCCCGGCTAACTCTACCAGGCGTTTATCCCAGTGTTCTCCAACTGGGACCTGTCCAATTCCTAAAATGGCGACTTCTCGCATAAATCACAATCCTTACAGTAGAGATCTATCGATTTCCATTATAACTGGTGACAATACCAATTATGGCTATCTAGTCTCTCAAATCCTATCAGGTTGAAATAAACAGGCGAGGAGGTTAAAAAAATGGCGCGTCTGTGAAGATTCTCCAGGCTAATAAATTCCTGGAAGCATTCTGGCAGTTTGTTTTTGATAATGGCCATATTCAGGGAATTGCTTTTGTAGCAAGCCCTCCTCATATCCCATTTTTAGAACTAAATCCGCCAGAAGAATGAACCAGAAAACCAACCTCAGGGAACTGTAATCAGAGATCACTAAAGGGAATGTTGTTATTAATAACGCCAGATACATAGGATGGCGGACAATCCTATAAGGACCCCGGGAGACCATCTTACTCCAGGTTAAAGGTTCCGGAGCAATATTAAAATGCCCTATCCGCATAGTTAGGACTGCCCAGATCCCCAGGAACAAGCCACTTAGTTCGATCAATAACAAAAGAAGCGGATTCGCAAAAATCGGACCCGTCAAGCCAATTACTGCCAGGCATAGAAATTGAATAAAAACAAACAGAATAGACAACCAGGTAGGTTTCATATGATTAACACCCTATAAATGAAAAGTCCGGATATGATCCATCCCGGAACTTATTTGTTTAATAGATGAAATCTAAATCAAGATTATTACTTGGAGTTAAATGGAATTACAGCAGCTAGATTTGCCAAGATCACAAGTCCCAAGAAAACGATCAATCCAATTTGATTTTCCCCTTCAGCGGCCGGAAATAATAGAAGAGCCGGGATGATCATCAACAGGAACACCACCAGGTAATACAAAGCTGGATGGGATTTCAGAAAAGTTGTGATCTTATTCATAACAGGTAGACCGCCAGAGCTGTGATCAGACTTATCATCAGCAGCAGAATACATATGATCGGCAGCAGCTTTCGCAGGATCTCCCCTTCTTTACCTTCCATGCCGGCGGTGCTGGCACCAACGATCACTTTTGTTGGAGCAGCCACAGATCCCAGCGCACCTCCTGTGGTCTGAGCCGCCAGGATGATCGCCGCTGGCAGACCCAGGATCTCAGCCGTTCGTTGTTGGAGGGCTGAAAATACCAGGTTTGAATTGGCATTGCTTCCAGTCATCACTGCTCCCAAAGCTCCCAACCACGGCGCAACAGCGGGATAGAACCAGCCGATCGTATTGGAAAATCCCTGCGCCAAGGTATCAGTCATACCGGCATGCTGCATGATCACAGCCATCATGACAATAGACGTGATCCCAACACTGGATCCGATCACTCGCGAACCAGTGCTTTTGACGATCCTTCTCAGGGCTCCTTCCTTGAACCAACCTGCTTTGTTGAAGATCAGGTAAGCTGCCAGAGAAGAGACCAGTAAGATCATACCTGCATGCCTGAAAATATACAGCTGCCTGCCCGGTCCTGCCGGTACGATATAACCATTTCCAGTAATAGTTTCGGGAAAGGTAAATCCCAATTTAACCTGGCTCAGGAATTCTTTTACAGGTGGGACAAGTTGGATGATCAACGTTAAAAGAACTAGCACACCATAACCTGCCAAGGATATCAGCAGCTCACGCCAGTTGATCTTTCCAGATGAATTATTTTTTCCATGGAAGAGCCAGGCCAGCGGAATACCGATGATCAAACCCGCTGTTCCTCCCATCAAACCACCAATATTCCACAATCCCAGTGTCACTGTCAGATACTGCGCCGTGGACATCCCCGCGGCGATGACAAGGATCGGAATCCACAGCTTTCTAAGTGTTTTCCAACCACCGACTACCCAGGCAACCGCGATCCCAACCAGCAAACCTGTAATACCCAGAAAGATACCAGCTGAAGGAGCCAGGACTTCCCAGCCCAGGCCAGTTGCCGCCATCATGGCGTTAAAAGAAGCACCCAAAGAACCAAACGTAACCGCCCAGGTATGACCCAGAGAGGGAATCACTACTGCGTTTAATGGCGAAAACCCCAATCCCACCAGTATCGGTGCGATCACGGCTGTTGGCACTCCAAAACCACCCACGCCCTGCAAAAAGGAAGCAAAGATCCAACCGATCAGCAAAGCTTGCATGCCCTTATCCCCGGTCAAGTGCGGGAGAGTGGTGCTCAGGATCTCAATCCCACCCGCTTCAGCGACAACCCGATATAAAAGGAAAGCAGTCCAGATGATCAGAAGTACATCCATGATCAGAAAAACCGCTTTGGCATGGGCATAAGCCAAGGTTTCAAGATTGATCCCGAACCAAATCCAGGATATCAAGAGAGCTACAAGATAACCCAAGCCCCCAGCGCGGGAAGCTTTCCAGCGAAAACCTACCATCAGGATCAGGATGACTAGAATAGGGGATACTGCAAGAATGAACATATAGGTGAATATTCCTTAAAATATCAATCTAATTGTAGCATCAATCTTAAGCTGTCATTGCGAAGCACTCCGAGCGAAATGAGGAGAATGCCGGAGAGAGTATTGACGTCTTGTTGGGGTTCCGAAGATTGCTAATAAAGAAAATGACATCAGTTGTATATAGTTCAGATTGCTTCGTCCCCCTCGACTGAGTTTATGCTGAGCGCAGCGAAGTGCTCGGGGTCCTCGCAATGACAGTTGGCCGTGGTGTCATTGCGAGGCAGGAGCGCAGCGACAACGAAGCAATCCCCCGAAACTCAGGAACTATTTCTAGATATAAACCCCATCACCACTTCAGCCATCTCCCCAGGTGCTTCCAGGGGCGCAAGATGGCCGGTTCCCTTCATGGTATAACCTTTTCCTTTTGGGAGATTTCCGATCATTGTGTTAATGACACGATCATACAGGATATAAGTATCTTCACCGCGAATGACCAGCACCGGGCATGGGACCTTGTCCAGGTTCCGCCAGATATACCAATCCGCGATCCCCCCGGTCTCGTAGATACGGGCCTCCCAGGTTGGAGGGTACTTCAACCTGACACCCCCTTCTGAGTCCTCACCAGCTAATCCCTCCACATAATCCCGCAGCACTTGGTCAGACAAACCGGAAAAGACTGGTTTCTCACGATATCTTTGATACATAGCTTCATGGGAATCAAACCGGGTTCTTCTCTTCAAGGTCCCGCGGATCAAGGGGTGGATCTTTTTGATGAGTTTGAAAGGCACCAGCAGGCGCATCGCCATTCCCCGCCAGCGCGGGAATAAAACCGGTTCCATTAAGACCAACAAACTGAACATCTCGGGGTCTTTAATGGCGGCCATCAAAGTTGTCATCGCGCCCAATGAATGCCCCACCCCGATCACTCGGCCAGAAGAGTTAGGCTGTTTTCCAAATTTCTCAATTAACGATCGCACTTCTGGAAGGTAGTCATTCCTGAAAATCCTCCAATCCTTCATCTCTTGGGGATCTGAGCCAGGCCAAAAGGATCTTAAATACAAAGAAAAAACCTGGTAGTCTTCTAAGAATGGTTCCAAAAAGGTTCGGTAGGCTTGGGGTGGATAGCCATTGGCATGGGCAAATACCAGCAGAGGGCCCTTATTACTCAATTGGACCGGATCTAGTTTATTCATCTTCTACCTCTTGATCCAGTCTCCGCTTCCTTTTCTTCTTATTCCGGCGGTCCTTCTTTGAATAGGAAGCCCGTCGAAGTAATAAGCCAAAAGAAGTAAAACCAAGTCCTGCCAGCAGGAACCAGGCGTCTTCAAATATAAAAGTAGAGGAAGTAAAGAAGATTGCCAGACAGATCAAGCCAATTAAGACAGAAAAATTTCCCAGGCGTCGAATCATCAATTCTTCCAGAGAATAATTAGAACTTGCCCGGGCTTATTCGACATAATCTTCCAGCTTGTAAGACACATTGGGGCTGCGAAGCTTCCGCAAAGCAGTAGCCTCGATTTGGCGAATTCGTTCCCTGGTAACATCAAAATACGCTCCCACCTCTTCCAGGGTATGGACTTTGCCATCCATTAAACCAAACCTCAATTCCAGGACCTGTCGTTCGCGGACAGAGAGATTATCCAGCGCTTTGCTCAGCTGCTCCCGCATCATCTCGGCTGCCGTAGCTTCTATTGGAGAAGCAGCATCCTCATCCCGGATGAAATCTTTCAGATGGTTATCGTCTTCATCTCCAACCGGTCGATCCAATGACATGGGATCTTCTGCTGCCCGCAGGTAGCGGTGTACCTTACTAGTAGCTTCCCGCCACTTCCGGAGCAGTTCTGGTGGCAGTGTATCCTGCTCCTTAAGTGTTTCCTTGATAGCCTTTTTATCAGCTGCGTCCAAATATTCTGTTTCCAGGGCAATTTCTTTCAGAGTCGGTTCATGCTCCAATTGCTGAGTTAGCTGGCGGCGGATCCGGAGCAGCTGAGTAACCGTTTCAAAAACATGAACCGGGATGCGGATAGTGCGAGCCTGGTCAGCGATCGAGCGGCTGACAGATTGGCGAATCCACCAGGTGGCATAAGTACTGAACTTAAATCCGCGGGTCGGGTCGAATTTTGAAACCGCCCGCAGCAAACCTACATTGCCTTCCTGGATCAAGTCTAGGAATGAGTTGCCCCTTCCTATATAGTGTTTAGCAACGCTGACAACCAGTTTCAGGTTCCGACGGATGAGGGCCTGGTAAGCCTCATAATAACGACTCCAGAGATCCTCGATCTCAATCTGTAGCTCTTCATCAGATGGCAAATGTTCCTGAAATTTCTTTACGGAGGGCAAGGTCTTCTTATCATTTAAACTACCCCGCAACCAGCTGGCAATTTCATCTGGGAAAGAATAAAATGCCACAAAAAAATGAAAAATATTACGGGCCACACAGCCCCAATCCTCGTTTTCCCCCCATAAACCATTGTCCAGGTAATTCCGTGTGTAGGATGGCGGCTCGAGGAACCAGGAACTTCGCAGTTCGCGGGCTTCTTCAACGATCAGGTCCCAGTCCGGACACTCCATGCGCAGGCGTTTCACATCCTCTTCAATCCGGCGGTAATTCACCCGCAGATCATCATAAATTGCCGTGTAAAGGTCACTTTCTTTGGGGTGATCGGTATCCACCTGGGGATGTTCCCTTTTCGCACGATCCATTCTGCGGGTAGAAAGCAATCGAGCACCCAGCCAGAATTCCTGGTGCACGTCTAATAGATCGATGGTACCGATGTCATTCAGGTACATCTGTACAGGATCATCGCGCGAAGCAGCTCTGATATTGGCGCCTTCAGCTTCTGGGATCGTATGTTCCTTCTGCATTGGCCTTCTCCGATGAAAGATCAGAATTGGCAGGCAATAAACATACTAGTAATGGGCTTTCTCTTCTTCAGGAATCGAAAGCAGCGGTCCGACTGGTGTAACGTTGCATCGCTTTATCTATTTTATGCTTTTCTTGCAAATTTTGGGAGATATCCTTCTGAAATTCAGCAGCTTTATAATCCCCATTTTCATGGTTATTTTCCTGCAAGTATCTATAATGGTCATTCTGTTTGACAATTTGCCATTTACGTAAGTTCAAAAAAGCCCTCATCAGGTCTTCCAGGACCCTTTCTGTTTTAGGATTTAGATCCTCAGTCAGTTCCAGAAGCTCATCGACAATTTCAATAAAATCCTCGGGAAGCTGTTTTAATATGTAATCCCTGGGCTCTTCATCCGACTGAGTCAAAGCATCTCTGATATATTTCACCAGAATCTGGAAATCAGTATTTTGAAAATCCTTCTCGCCAAAACGATCAAGGCCGTCCTTGGTTAATGCCCTGTCAACCTTGTAGATCAATTCCGGTTCCCGTAACAAGATACCCACACAATGTTTTTCGTAGGCTTCTCCTTCCCGCCGACCAGCTTTTCTAACAGCTGGATTTTTTTTCAGAGGGACTTCCTGGCGCTGCCTGACTGCTGGACGCCTTCTCTTTCGCTCGGGGCGAAAACCTATCAATGTGTTTTCATTAATCTCTAGAAAACGTGATAAACGCTGGATATAAGCATCCCTTTCAATAGGATTGGGCAGATCGTCAATTAAAGGCAGAACCTGAGTAGCAATATCACTTTTTACTTTGGGGTCATACAGGTCCTGATCCAAGGCCAGTGTTGCCATCACGTGAGCAACAACAGGTTTAGCATCTTTAAGAAGCTGCTGCCACTGGTCAGGATCTGCGTGAGTCACATCATCCGGGTCCATACCGGGAGGTAAAGTCAACACCCGGATATCCGCCTTTAAGCGGCCTTCATGTTGAAGCAGTCCCCGGGCATCAAATCCAATCTCCCGGGTCCGGTCCAGCGCTTCCCGGGCAACTTCCAACCCCCGCAGGGTAGCTTTTTGGCCAGCAGCGTCACTGTCCAGAGCGAGAATGAATTTTCCGGTGTATTTTTTCAAGATCCTCAGCTGATATTCAGTCAAGGCGGTTCCCATTTGGGCTACGATATTTCGATACCCATGTTGGTAAGGGCCAATTACGCCCATATAACCTTCCACAATCACTGCCTGGTCCAGCTCGCGGATATTCTTGCGGGCGGTGTCCAGGCCATAGAGCAAGCGGCTTTTATCAAATGTTTGGGTCTGGGGGGAATTGAGGTATTTGGGTACGTCATCGGGATCCAGCACCCTGGCTCCAAAACCTGCCATTTTGCCATTCTGGTTCCGGATCGGAATCATCAAACGATGCCGGAAACGATCATACATGCCACCTTCTTCCTTTTCAGTGACCAGGCCAGCATCGCGAATTTCTGTATTTGTATAACCCTTGGATTGGAAGTGGTGCAGAGCAGCTTCCCAAGACTTGGGGGCAAAACCCAATCCAAAAGCCTCGGCCGTTTCCCCACTAATACCTCGGCGATCCAAATAAGCCTGGGCGTTTTTTCCGGCTTCAGTATTTATCAGATTGTGTCGATAGAAAATTACTGCCTCTTCCAAAAGAGATCTCAGCCTCTCCCCTTCTTCCTGCTCTTCCAAGGCTTCCGGTGTGAGAGGTTTCAGTACGATCCCTGCCCTGTCAGCCAGGTTGCGAAGGGCTTCCGCAAAATCCCATCCTTCTTTTTTCATCACGAAGTTAAAAACATCGCCGCCTTCGTCACATTCGCCAAAACATTTCCAGGTCTGAGTATCAGGGAAAACTACAAAGGAAGGAGTATTTACATTATGGTGAAAAGGGCAGAACCCGGTAAAGTTCCGGCCTGCCCGGCGCATTTCCACACTCTCGGACACTAAGTCCACGATATCAATTCGATCTTTGATTTCGTCTGTTACGCTCATAGATTTCACCACGATAAAAAGGGTTAGAACCGATTATACCAAGCCCAGTGATACATATATATCAAATCCACCCTCTTTTCGCCCTTCTGGGCAGAGGGTGGATGATAATGTTCAATCACAATCAAAAGTCCAAATCTAGAAACCTTCCAATCGGGTCAGGTCAAGGATATCTTCCGAAAAGCTGGCGATAATTTGGAGCAGGCCCAGACGGTTTTCCCGCAGAGCCAGATCCTCATCCATCACCAACACATTATCAAAGAAATCACTTATCAGCGGAATCAGCGGATCAAACAAACCGAAAAATCCATCCAGGTCTCCGTCTGATAACTTTTCCTTGTCGGCTTTTTGCACTGCTTCAAACAGAGCTGTTTCAGCCTTTTCCTTAAACAGCTTCCCGTCCACTGGAGAAGTTTTCTCCAGGTCGCGGGTGATCCGCACACAGCGGGCAAACGAATCCAGGGTCTTTTCCCAATCCTTGTCTTTGATTCGTTCAGTCAGGATTTTCACAGCCCGGAATGCACCTGCGGGATTCTGGCCCTGTGCAGCAACTACCGCATCTACTACGTCATGGGCATATCCCTGGTCCCGGAGATAGTTATGTAAACGATCACTGATGAATATTAGGCAAGCGTCGCGGGTTTCTAAGTCCATCTTGATAGGCAGCTCGCCGATCGCTTGATCAAGAGCTTTCACCACATCCAGATCCAGATCCCAGCTGATCAGGTTGCCAACCAAACCCAGAGCCGCCCGACGCTGAGCAAAGGGATCTTTGCTTCCAGTTGGCGCCAGGCCGGCGGCAAATAAACCAGCCAGCGAATCGAGCTTGTCAGCCAAACCAACCACCAGGCCGGCTTTGGTTTTTGGCGCTGGGTCGCCAGCCAAAGCTGGTAAATAATGTTCCCGGATCGCGACAGCAGTGTCCTCATCCTCACCCGAGTTCTTGGCGTAATAATAGCCCATCACTCCCTGAAGGGAGGTCATTTCTACTACCATCTGGGTTGCCAGATCCGCCTTGCAAAGCTCAGCTGCCCGACGGGTAGTAACCAGATCATCTCCGGACAAATCGAGCAGGGAAGCCAGTTCATCAACCAGGTTTCGGATCCTCTTGGTTTTATCTCCCATAGAACCCAGATCAACCTGGAAGGTCAACAAATCAAGTGCTGGTAAATAATCAGCCAATTCCTTTTCCAGATCCGCCTTCACAAAATATTTGGCATCTGCAAAACGAGCCAGGATCACATCAGCATTGCCTTCAGTGATCAAGGTCATTTCCGGGTATTCATTTTCAGTAGATTTCTTATTGGCAACGGTGATGAAATTCGGCAGCAGTTTATCGTCCTTCTCAACCGGGAAATATCGTTGATGCTTCTTCATGACCGAGATCAGCACCTCATGGGGAAGATCCAGGAATGCCGGATCGAATTTACCTAGCAAGGCAGTCGGCGCCTCTACCAGGTGAGTCACTTCTGTTAATAAAGATTGATCCTCACTAACCACACCTCCGACCTTGGCAGCCAGGGTATCCAGATCTTTCTTGATGCGCTGCCGGCGAAGGTTCTGGTCAAGCAAGATGCCTTGTTCCTCAAGTACAGCCAAGTAATCCTTGACCGATTTAACAGCAATTTCCTTTCCCCCATCAATGAATCGCAAACCACGAGTAAAGGGCCTGGCACCTAAGCCTGCATAGGAGAACTGAACAGGGGCTTCGCCGTGAAGTGCCAACAGCCAACGGATGGGCCGTGAAAAAGCCAGCGCGGGATCATTCCAACGCATGGATTGTCCAAAACGAATCGACTTGATGAGATCAGGAATAGCAGTGGTGAGAACTTGATAAGCTGGCAGCCCAGCTTTCTTTTCGACAGCTACGACATATTTTCCGCCATCGATCTCATGGATTTCCAGATCATCTACTGAAACACCTTTGGAGGTGGCAAAACCTTCTGCCGCCCGGGTGGGTTTTCCATCTTCATCGTAGGCTCGTTCCTGAGGAGGGCCTTTTACGGTTTGCTCTAGATCTTCCTGCCTATCAGCCAGTTTCTCGACCTGCACTACCAGTCGCCTGGGTGTTGCCAGTATCTGTAATCCCTCAAAATCAAGTCGCAGACTTTCCAGGGCAGCGGGAATTTTCTCTTCCAGTTGTTGAATTGTAATTCTTCAGTGCCAATCTCCAGCACAAAGGGTGCTGGTTTTGAGGGGTAACTTGCACTGGATATCTTCTCTTCACCAGATCCTTCCGCGGAGGTTTTATCCAACCAGGGGAATTCCATCTGCTGACGCTCTTCAAGATAAGCATCTGCCACATTGCGGGAAAGGTCCCGCATACGGCGAAAATAACCGGCCCTTTCCGTAACGCCTACTGCCCCCCGGGTATCGAGCAGGTTAAATGTATGGGAACATTTCAGAACATAATCATGAGCTGGAAGAACCTGGCCTGCTTCCAGGCAACGCTTTGCTTCTTCCTCATACAAGCGGTACATTTCCCGCATATTATCCACATCTGCCAACTCGAAGGCATATTTACTGAACTGTTGTTCGCTTTGCAGCTGCACATCCCCATAGCTGTAGTTTTCA
>Ga0208279_1000902_pt1 | contig 19080 bp, 12 predicted proteins | sample AntAceMetag02UKM_FD_184766 | JGI IMG/M metagenome (GOLD analysis project Ga0208279, IMG submission 184766) | Saline lake microbial communities from Ace Lake, Antarctica - Antarctic Ace Lake Metagenome 02UKM (SPAdes) (version 2) | ecosystem: Environmental > Aquatic > Non-marine Saline and... | reverse complement strand
CCACAGGCAGATGCAGCGTCTGCAGTTGGTCGACCAGGGCTTTCTCATAGCCTCCGGTCGACTCCATGACGATCAGGTCCGGCTTGAGTTGCTTGAGACGCTTGCCGCACGTTTGGATGCCTTTGGCGTCGTTGTCAAAATGCTGGACGTTCTGCTCGCTGTCGATGGCCATATCGAAGCCGTGCTTGGCGATATCGATGCCGACGTAGGTGGCCATAGGTTTCCCTTCCTTGCGAATACGGGCTCATTGGTTACAATGTCCCCTGCGACTGTTCGGGCTCTGTACTATGGGTGCGACGTCGGATCAGGCTACGAACGGGCTCTGGGCCCTAGGATGGGACGATCTCGACGTCGCCGCCGGTGTGTGGGTGGCCACCCACACACCGGCCCGAACACTATGCGTCGGACAACTTCCCAACACAGTAGCATCGGACAATCAAGATACAAGGATGGGCTTCAGCCCATGCGGTTTTCACCGACGAACACAGATCGTCATCCATTCAATTCGGTGGTCATCAATCTCAGACTGTCGCGGAACCTGCTGACGTAGTCGTCTTCGGGCATCTCCATGATGCCGAGGGCTTCGCGCAGCCGGGCTCGGACGAAACCGCAGGTGGTTTCGACATCCTCCATCATCGACTCGGCGCCCTGGGTGTCGCGGGCCAGGATATCGATGATCAGGCCGACGTAGTCACCGTTGGGGTTCGACACCGCAAATTCCAGCACCCGGTCGGTATCGACCACCTCGAATCGGAAATCGGGGACCTCGGAAATCACCGCCGCCGATTCGCCCAATCGATAGAAACAGCCCGCGATGGAAAGTACGATTTCATCGGCGGTGGGGAATAGATCGGCCAGCAGCATCTTGCGGCTCTTGAAACCAATCTCCGAGACGCCGTGAAGCCCCTTGTAGCGCACTCTCATGCGATAGTGCTCAAGATTCGTCATAACGGCCATTATATACCGAATATACCGAAATGCAAGGATTGCGACCGGCCATCCGGCCGACTCTGTCGGAAGGCTACTTCGACCGGGTTCGTTTCAGCAGGAAAACGGCCGCGATGGCGATAGGCACGAGGACGATCCATGGAGTGACCCCACCGAACGGCGCGGTCGCCGGCGCGTTGCCTTGCGGCTCGGCGCCCGGGGCGTTGGGGTCAACGCGCGCTGTCGAGACGCGGGCGGCCGCCACCGCCTCGATGCCAAAGGAGGTCAGCACGCTGGTGGCCGTATAGCCTTCGCACGACCAGGCGAGGAACTTGATGGGGTCCTTGCGATAGACCTCCTTGACCAGGCCGTTGACACTCGGGTGATACCACTGATCCCGCTCATCGGTGACGAGGATCTTGACGATCTTGATGTTCATGGTCGATTTCGTCTTCGTGAGGTAGTGCTGGCAATCGGCAAACTCGCCGGCCGACGTGGTGATCGTCTCGTCGGGCAGCCGCTTGATCACGGAAGTCGTCGGCATCGCAAACTTGGGCGAGGCCATCCGCAACGTGGTCTCGTAAGTCTTCTCCTCGCCGGGCGCCAGGGCCGGAACCTGATAGGGCTGCGCCACATCGTAGGTCAGGGTCGCGGCCTCTCCCTTGTCGACCTCGATCTTGAAGGCCGTCAGCAACCGCTCGTGGTTGACGTAGAGCAGCGACGTGGCGTTTGGGTCGTTCGTGAAGCGTTCCTCGATGATCCACCTAGGCTGGCCCTCGGCCTCGATCACCGAGAGGACCTGCCGAATGCGCTGGCCATCGATCACCTTGGGCTCCATGACGCCCGGCCGAGGCCCTTGGTGCTCATACACCCACCGCTGACCGACCTCAAACTGCCCTGCCGGCGCCCCGGCCGTCAGGAACGAGACGCTCGCCAAACTCAACCACACTGCCAGACGCCTTGAACCGCCCCAATGCATCATCCTAACGCCTTTTCCAGTCCTTGCTCAAACGTCCCAGCCGACTGTTCGCAATCGCACCGGCACGCTAAGATCAATGGAGACCCATGTTAACGAGTTCATCGGCCGGTGTCTCGCTCTATGTCCCAAAAACCTCGGCCTCTTCCCTGCTGCTCATCACGCTGACCACCCGAATGCGCAGGAGCCCGGGTCATTTGGCCCCGGGCTCCTGATCGTTTCTCGCGAAACCACGGCGTTTCGCGGTCTCGGCGCTGGCTCATCACGCTGGCGATTCCAGCGGATCTACTCACCCGCCAAGGGCGAATCGAACGGTTGGGTCCGACCGGCCTGGTAGGCGATCTCGCCTTGAGACAGGACGCGGGCGTAGAGGTACAGCTCATCGATCTGGCCCATGAAGAATCGGTCGTTGCTGGCCGGACGGGCGCCGATCCGGACGTCCAAATCGGCGGTCAGATCGAACGGCGGGTCCAGATCGGTCGTCTGGCGCGTGTCGTCCTGACCGTCCAGCCAGAGGATCACGTCGGGATACGAGACGGTGGCGCCAGCCTGGATGGTCACCGCCACATGGTGCCAGGCGCCGTCGTTGACGATGCTGTCGCCCTGGATGTTGCCGGCGTGGTGCTCGAAACGGAGTCGGCCCACATCGATCCGGAAGCCGAAGCGCTGGCCGCCCACGTTGGGACCCCAACCCATGATCGCGCCGGTCTCGGTATTGGTCGTATTGATCCAAGCGGTCACAGTGATGGCGCTGGCGCCAAGAACGCCCTGGTAGCCGGTCAGTTCCACGTGATCGCCGGTTCCGTTGAGACTGATGGCTTGGCCGACCTTGCCCGCGACGAACATAGGCGCGCCAACGGCGGTGCCCGGATGGGCGCCGGTGCTGTCGCTGGTGTCGCCGTCGAAGGCGAAGTGAGCGACCAGGTTGGCCGGGTCCGGCTCGGTCGGCGTGACTTGCCGGCGCTCGTTGGGGGTCAGCATGATATCGTCGATGAACAGCGTGCCTGCACCGCCGCCTTCGAGACCGATCGTCAGCTCGGTGACACTACCGACGTTCAGGCCGGTCAGATCGATGTACCACATCTGCCAGGGCTTGCGCAGGAGGTTGTCGGCGTCGCCATCGTAGGCGACCTTGGCCCCGTTGATCTTGACGTACATCTGGGCGGCCGTGTTGGTCGGGTCGCCGAAGAACCACAGCGTCAGGCCCTTGACTCCGTGCCGCGTCCAGTCCTGGGGTGCATCGAACGTTCGTGTGGTTTCGGAGACGCCACCGCCGGTATTGTCGTAGATCAGCGGCATGGACTGCCCGCCGCCATGGACGATGGTCTCCTCGGCGAACGGCGCCTCGAGATAGCCAACCTGCGAGTTGTTGCCGGCCATCTCGTACCCGTCGAACCAGGTCAGGAAGATGGCTTCGCCCGCCTCGATGTCGTCGGTGTAGCTCTCGAAGTCTTCGACGAGGATGAACGCCTCGGTCGCGAAGCTCCAGATGTCACCTTCCCACGTGCTGATCGCCTCGGCGTCGTTGACCTCGTCAACCTTCCAGTAGTAGGTGGTCCCCAGATCGAGCGCGCCGGGATCGACGGCGTTGTCACTAGCCGAATCAATCAGCGTCAAGGCGTTGGGATCGGTGCTGAGATACACGTCGTGCGTCGCGGCCTCGCGCCCGGCTTTCCAACTCAGGGTCGCGTCCACGACCGTGACACCGGCGGCGCCGTCGGCCGGTTGCGGCTCGGCGGCCTGGACGGGGATGGACAGGAAGCGGACTTCGCTGAGCCCGAACTTGCCCGCTGTGCCGTAGCCGCTGTTGACCGTCACCTTGACAACCTTGACCGCTGCGCCGGCGAAATCGATCGTGGTGTTGGCCGTGTAGGTGTCGAAAGCCGTCGCCTGCGCCAGCACGACGTCGCCCAGGACCGTCCAGCTCGCGCCGTCGGTCGAATACTCGATAGTCGCATCCTTGACGCCGAAACCGAGCAGGGGTTCGAAGGAAACGTTGTAATTCCAGACGAGCATCTGGTAGAGTTTATGGACGCGGTCGAACTCGAACTGAATCGTCAGCGGTTCGTCGCCCGGGGTCACCGTCCACATATCGGCGCTGTCGACCGAATGCTGACCGTCGGCATCGAGCCCCGAGCCATTGACGATATTCTCGGGCCCCATGCCGTCATCGGAGATGCCATTGCTTGTGGCGACGATGGACTCGATGGGATACCCCATCGGCTCAACTGTAAAACTCCAGACGTCGCCGGTGAAGACCGTATTATCTGGGGCGCCATTGACTTCATCGACGCGCCAGTAATAGGTCTGGCCGAACTCGAGTCGACCCGGATCGTAAGCCGCCGCGCTTTGGCCCTCGCCGACCAGGACATTCATGGGGTTCGCTACGTCGGCATTATTTACATCATCAAATGCGGTGCCAAAGTAGACATCTCGCTTCACCGCGGTCGCCACCGGCGTCCAGCTCAGTACGACGTCACGAGATACGTCAGTCGCGCCGTCGGCCGGGCTGCCGCCGGACGCGGCGGTCTTGGCCTCGACACCGACATAGGCCTGGAGCCACTCGCTGATGCCTTCGACCTGCTCGTCCGTCAGCGCGGCATTGAACACGACGACCTCGGCAATGTCAAAATCGCCCGCCGGGCTATAGCGCATGTCACCGACGTAGAATTGATCGGTGCCGGTGGTAAAGGAACTCCCCGCGGCCGAAAACGCCTGGCTGAGGGTGCCGGTGGTGTTGAGCCACATATCAATGCTGCTGGCGTTCATCCGTGCGGCATAAACAACGTACTCGCCCAGGGGAAGATCCTGGTTCTTGCCGGCGATAGAACCATTGTTCTTGCGAAGGGTCATGTCGAAAGAAGGATTGAAGCAATCGGCCGTGATATTGTCCTGATAGGAGCCGAACCCAACGCCGCGCTGATCGACGCCTCCCGTGACGACCACTTTGATGATGTGAAAGATGGTCAGATCCGCCAGGCCAGCGCCGTCGTTGAGATTGGTGGCGTTCAACAGATCTTGCGCCGCCGGATCGAAATGCACGGCGCTGAAGGGCTGGGCGAACACCGCCGCATTCTCGCCGGACGACAGCGTCGGTCCCACGAAGCCATCGACCGCGCTGGCATCGTTGCCCTTGTCGCTCAGATCCGTCCAAATCGCAGCGACCGGATCGTAGTTCACCTCAGGCATCCTCAACCACAGGCAGAGGTTCTCATTGATACTGCTGTGATTCGGAGCCAGTTGGGCGCCCCAAGCGCCCCCCGCCCACACGACAACGAGAACCAAACACAGTACTTTCTTACACATGGCGTAGCCTCCATCCAAAGAACGTAATTATGCCCCCAGGGTTCTTCTCAATAGTCCTTGAAGTTCCTCATCCACTCGGGCCACTGTTCGGCCCCGACGCCCCCGCCTTGGGTCCACTGGCCCCGCGTGTCGAACCGACGATGCCATCTCAGGGTCCACAGTTCCTTGAGCCCCACCTTACGCACGGAGAAATCGACACAGACCGCGTTGACGTTTCCGATGTGCCGACTGATGCAATACCGCTGCATGTGACCGGTCCCGCCGGTTCCATTCTCCTGGTTCGGGGGCGTATCCTTATCCCCCGGCATGCCTCCCAACCAGATGGCGTCGCTGAACAGGGGGATCTCATGGGCCCCTCTCACGTCGGGCGACCTCCAGTACCAGGGCCCCTCGCCGATCACACCGGCCGGGTTTCTCGCCTGGCTCGGATCGCCCGCGAAGTCGTTGATCCCATAGCTGCCGGCCAGGCCCGCGTAGCCGTAGCGAACGTCATCGTTGGCAAAGACGCCATACGCTTCGGAGCCTCCACCCCAGAGACCCGTCTCGTTCGTCCCATCGGGCTTGGTCGCCGACGGGCAGAAATTGATATCCTCATCCTGATAGTACGGCTTGAGCGCCCCGATCCAGACATGCCCCTGCTCGCCCGTGGACCAGGCCCCATAGAACTTGGCGTCATTGTCGTCCGTGTACATCTTGAAGATCAGACCCCAATGCTTCAGATTGGACTTGCACGCGACCGCCCGGGCCTGCTTCCGCGCCCGGCTCAGCGAAGGCATCAGGATGGCCATCAGCAAGGCGATGATCGCGATCACGACCAGAAGCTCGATCAGTGTGAAACCGAAGGTCCGCTCTCTCTTGGGCCTGCCAGAGGCCGTGCTTCGGTCCATGGTCTCTCTCTCTACCCCGCGTTTGTTAATCATCCTCGCTTACCTCTCCTCGACCGAAGGCGCTGCCACAAGAACGCGAATCTGATCCAGGCTGCTGGCCCGCAATTTCACCTCGAGGCTCAGTCGATCGGCGCTGAGCACAATCGTGTCAGCGTTTTGCACATCGGAAGCCGACTCCAGGCGGCGACTGATCCCCTGCGCGGGGTACGCCGTGCCGGACAGTCCGAACAAGGCATCACCGGCGCCAAGTTGCTCGGCGGTGACAACCATACCGAGAATCGGGCGTCGGAACATCACGCGGCCCGAGACGATCCGGCGCGTGCCGGCGGTGCTGGCCGGGTCCCAGTGCAGCAGATAACTATCGACCCTGGCCCCGGCCGGAAGCGACTCCGACAACCCGGCAAAGGACGTGTAGCGCCCCGCGGTGGTAAGGCTCACCGTTGTCTTGTCACCGAGTGACACATCGGTGCGCTCCAGAAGGAGACGGATGAAGTCGTCGTGCTCCAGGGCACCCTCGCGCAGCGACACCGGAGTCGACCACTCGAATCGGACGGCGCCGTCGATGCGGGGCTTGTACAGGACATCGTCCCAGGACCGGGCGAAGCGTTCGCCATCGACGTCGATGGAGCGCATCGTTCCCTGGCTGGCGTCGAAGCGCATCGCGTGGTCCTGATAGAGCGCCTTGACGCGCTCTTGGTCGTCGTGCCCGGCGGCAGTGAACGAAGCCGCCACCCACCCGTCCAACACGTGTACATCCACCGCGCCGCCGGCATCCACCTCCAGCGCAAACTCCGTCCCCAGGTCCGTCACACGGGCGCTGGGCGTCTCCACCTCGAACCCCCGCGCCACTTCCGGAACGTGCGCCGTCAGCGTCCCCTGCTCCAGGCGGACGCGACGTTCGTCCACGAGGTTGACCTCGGCCGGCGCCTCGATGATGAGTCGGGCCTGGCTGGGAAACGTCAGCTCCACAAACCCCTGATCCAGAGCGATCGGGCCAGGCGTCAGATCCGTCCCGGCGATGGGCGCCGCACTGGTGCGATTCCAGCGGACATTCGAGACGCGGGTCACGACCGCCACAACGGGCAGCGCCGCCGGCGCGGGAGGAGTGATGACCTCGGCGATGGGAGCAGCAACCGGCCTTTCCGGCCGACTCGCGACCCAGATCGACACCGCCACGAGCACGAGCGCCACGGCCGCCAACGCGCCAACCGCCAACTGACGCCGGTGCGCCAGGTACTTGCGGTGCGCCAGCTCCTCCTGGCGGCGCCGCTCTTGCTCTTTGAACCGCGCCAGCGCCGTCTCAGCCGCCTTGCGTATCTCTTCGCGTCGCGCCTCGGCCAGATGCGCCGCCTCGGCGGCGTGCACCTGCTCGTCCCGCTCGATCACCTCGCCGAGTATTTCGGGCGCCTCCAACGCCCCCGTCTCGCGCGGGGCCGCGCCGAGCCGACCCTGGGCCTTGTACAGACACGCGGCGGTCTCGAGGAATTCGAGGCAATAGGCCATCGCTTCGTCACTGTCGCCCATCGACCGGTGCAACGCGTCGCGCTGCTCGGCGCTGATGGCGCCTTCCAGCGACAGGGTCAGCAGGTAGTTCAGATTATCCTGGGTGGCCGAATCCATCCACTCATCCTTCCGCCGCCAGCGTCCGTTGGACGCACGACAGCAATTGCCCGCACGTGCGGGACAGAGACTTGTAAACCGCGTGGATCGACATCCCCTCCTTCTCGGCGATCTCCTGAGGCCTTTCTCCCTCGCAGTAGCGCCGCCGGATCATCCGCCGCTGACGATCGCGCAGCTTGGCCAGGCACCCCTGCAGCGCCTCGAGCCGACGGTCGTCGCGTGTCGCACTCGCAGCGGCCAGCGCGGTCATCTGCTCGAATATCGCGCTGTCGTAGCAGATCAGTCGCTCCCTGTACCGCTTGCGGCGATAGTCGAGGACTCGATAACGGGCGATCTGCACCGCCCAGGCCACGAAGTCCGTGCCCGGCTCAAACTGTTCGAACTTGCGCCACATCACGCCCGAGGTCTCCTGCATGATCTCCTCGGCGTCGGTGAAGTTGGGCACCAGCGACAGGATGTAGGAGAAGATCCGCACCTCGTGCGACAGGAGCAGCTTGAGAAACAGCTCGGGCCGCTCGTTCGGGCGGTCGGTGTCGTGTTCAACGTTCGTCTCGGGCATTGCCAGAAGTTCCCATCGTATCCATGTGCCGACTACACATAGGAATCGTAACGCAAACGGGAGTTTAGACAATCATTCTGATGTTTTTTCCGGAAAACCTCGACGCCACTGCGTCGCGTAGGGACTGTTGCCCCGCTCATACCGGCAGAACATGAACAAGAGCCAAAACGTTTGAATTCCCCCCAGTTCTATCCGAGAATGGATCGCTGGATACAAGAATGTTGGGGGAACGACAGAAAGTAGGCATGAGCGATGTAACGCGCATCTTGAATGCTATCGAGAAGGGAGACGCAAAGGCGACGAACGAACTCCTGCCTCTGGTGTACGAGGAACTTCGACTGCTCGCCGCTCAGAGATTGTCCCATGAGCTACCCGGGCAAACCCTTCAGGCGACGGCACTCGTTCACGAAGCCTATATTCGACTGCTAGGCGACGAACCGCAGAGATGGAACAGTCGCGGTCATTTCTTCTCAGCGGCCGCCGAAGCGATGCGGCGGATTCTCGTGGAGAACGCCCGGCGCAAGCGGGGGATCAAACATGGGGGTCGAGCCCGGCGGGTAGATCTGGACGAGGCCGCTCTGGCCGGTTCTCCGGAACGAATGGGGGACGATCTCATCGTCCTGGATGAAGCCCTGACCAAGTTCGCCCAGAAGCACAAACTCAAAGCCGACCTGGTCATGCTGCGCTATTTTGCAGGCCTGACGATCCAACAGGCCGCCAAGGCCCTCAACGTCTCCCACGCAACCGCCGAACGGTACTGGGATTATGCGCGATCCTGGCTGCACGCCGAAATCAAACAGAGACGCGGTGACGACACCTCCCAGTGAAGTTTTTTTGCGGATGGCGGGATTCTTGTGAGGGAGCCCAGGCTCCCTTTTCGCACTGTACTGTGGAACGGCAATGTCAGGGCCAAGAAATGGATACCTCGCGCAAAAGAGATGAAGAGTCGCTGTACCACGTTGCGGCGGCCAAACCCGCTGCCGAGCGCGCCGCCTATCTGAAGGAGGTCTGCCGGGGCGATCCAGCTCTACTTGCGCGCGTAATGACGCTGCTGAAGTCTCGTGAGGAGGCCGGTGATTTCCTCGAAGCCCCCGTATTGGGTCCAGACACCATCCTGGATGAGCCTCCGGTAGCCGAGGGTCCAGGCACGGTGATTGGCCGGTACAAGCTGCTGGAGAGAATAGGCGAGGGAGGGATGGCTGTAGTCTACATGGCCGAGCAGGCCGAGCCGATCCGACGGAAGGTAGCGCTGAAGATCATTAAGCTGGGCATGGACACCAAGCAGGTGATTGCCCGCTTCGAGGCGGAACGTCAGGCGCTGGCGATGATGGACCATCCTAACATCGCCAAAGTCCTCGATGCCGGCGCTACCGAGACCGGCCGGCCTTATTTCGTGATGGAACTCGTCACGGGCGTCTCCGTCACCGAATACTGCGATCAGAACAACCTGAGCACCAAGGAGCGGCTGGACCTCTTCATGCAGGTTTGCAACGCCGTCCAGCACGCCCACCAGAAAGGCATAATCCACCGGGACATCAAGCCTTCAAACGTGATGGTCGCTCATCAGGACGGTAAGCCCGTCCCAAAGGTGATCGACTTCGGCATCGCCAAGGCCACGAACCAGAGACTGACGGAGAAGACGATCTTCACGCGCTACGCCCACATCATCGGGACGCCCGCGTATATGAGCCCTGAACAGGCCGAACTGAGCGACCTGGATATCGACACGAGGTCCGACATTTACTCACTGGGTGTGTTACTCTACGAACTGCTCACCGGAACCACACCGTTCAGTGAGGAAGAGCTTCGCAAAGCCGGCTACATCGAGATGCAGCGGGTGATCAGAGAGCAGGAGCCCGCCAAGCCGTCTACGAAGCTCAGCACCCTCGGCGAGACCTTGACGGACGTGGCGAAGCATCGCAATGCGACCCCTGATCTACTGGCGAAAGCGGTTCGCGGTGATCTCGATTGGATTGTCATGAAGTCTTTGGAAAAGGACCGTGCCCATCGATATGAGACCCCCAGTGCGTTAGGGATGGACGTTCAGCGATACTTAAGCCATGAGGCCGTCCTGGCCCGAGGTCCCGGCGTGGTGTACCACGTGCAGAAGTTCTTGCGTCGGCGCCAAACGGAGGTTGTGGTCACCCTGGCGGTGGCAATTGTGTTTGGCTTGGGAGTAGGGGTCCTTTCCATGTGGAACCAGGACCGACTCCAATTGACGGAAGTTGAGTCCCTTCGACACAGGAACATCCTCTCACAGGCTCGAGAACTTCACGCCAGAGGGCAGCACGTAGCGGCTTTGGAGAAGGTCAACACAATCCTCCACAGCGACCATGTGGGGCCTGAGGCCCAGCTTCTCTATGCCGGCGTCCTTGTGGAGGGTCGACAGCCTGATGAGGCCGTGACCATGCTTGAGGATCTGCTTGGAGACCGCCCTGAGATCGCTGGTGCGGCCCATTCTCTTCTGGCGAGAGTCCTGTGGGAAGACCTGTCCGCCGACGCTGAGAAGTTGCAGAAGGTTGAGGATCACCGCCAGAGAGCCGAGGAGTTGCTTCCGAAGACCGCCGAGGCCTATTTCCTACGGGCGATGACGGCCGTTACGATAAAGGAAAAACTCGAATTACTGGATCACGCTTTGCGGCTCGACCCCGCCCACTACGAGTCTCGCAGGCTACGGGCTTTCACGTACCAAGCCTCTCGAAAATACGATCAGATGAAGGATGATACACTGGCGATGATCGTACTGCGTCCGCAGAATGCCTTGGGCTACTCTCTCCGGGCAACCGCCTGCCAGAAACTGGGCCGACATCAGGAGGCCCTCGCCAACTATGAGAGTGCTATCCGGTTCATTGGGAGGGAGGAGGCAGAGTACTCGATATTGGCAGCGCAGTGCTGTGACGTCTATCTGGGCATGGGCGACTTCGACCGTGTCATTGTGAAAGCTCAAGAATACTTGGAGTTTGCCTCCGACCCGGTGCCTCTTGAGTTTCGGATCCTCTGCGCTTTGACCGCTCGGGGCGATTACGACGAAGTCGCCGCGCGCTACGCGCGTATCGTTGCATTGAATCCTGACACGCAAGACAAGCTGAGCGATTGGTCTAAGAAGTATGTCTTTGACACCTTGGAGGCGGGTCACTCATGGCATCCGACGGACAGTGAACCGCCAGCGGTCGCCTTCGCCGGCATGTTGGAAGCTGACAGGCACTACCGAGCCCTATCGGCAAAGGCCAGGCGACTGATAAATGACGGGTTCACGGCGCGTTACTCACCCGACGGCAAGAAGGTTGCCTTCAGTACGGGGTTCCATGGCTACAGTGGCGTGGCCCTATACGATGTGGAGACTGGCCAGTTCGATTTGCTCATTGCGCCTGGCAAAGACCCCGTCTGGTCGCCCGACGGATGCTATCTCGCTTTCGTGCGTGATTGCCAAGTCCTGTCTGTTTCGGATCTTGCCGGCGCTGAACGCGCCAATCGGCATCGTACGCCCGAGGACGAGGAAATATGGATGATGAATGCGGACGGCACGAACCCCAGGCGCTTGGCGCTCGGCAGTTCGCCACACTGGAGTCGCGACCCAAATCACATCTACTTTCATTCACACCGAGACAAGATGCTGTACAAGCTCTCTGTCAGAGACGGTGCCACCGATCCTGAACCTGTCCCGGCTTCTCCCGGTCAACTTCCTGCGATATCGCCTGATGAGAGGTATGTCGCCTACGTAGTGGGCACATCCTTGAGGATCTTCGAGTTAGCTTCCGGATCGTTGGTCGCGGAGTGGACTGCACCGTTCACGATGCAGGGGATCGCTTGGTCGGCAGACAGTCGCGAACTCTGCCTTGGGGCTATGCCGCTCGGTGAAATCCAACATGGGTTGTGGATCTACGACTTGGACAAGAAGCAGGCCTCAAGGGTCTTGGAGGGACTGGTTCATCCCTCTTACATGACTCCAGACGGGACGAGATTGATCTTCAACGTGAGGGAGCCCTACTTCGAGATCTGGGTGGCCGATCTCGATCCCAATGTTGGCTTGGTGGAGGCACTTGGTCCGAGCCAGACACTTGAAGAACACTTCCGAGAAATGGTGGCCGTGTACACGCGCAGGATCGAGGCCGATCCGCAGAACGCATACGCCTACTCCAGCCGTGCTCAGTGCCATGATTACCTGGGCGACCGGGCTTCGGCTGACGCCGATATGAGGCAGTGGTCGGCCGTCGCCGGTGGGAGGCAGCCTTCGGGTTTGCAGTTCGGCACACGGCCGGACTTCAGGCGCGTCCTCAGCCTGCCATTTGACTATCAACTCGTCTTTTCTGCAGAAAGACCAGTGAATAAGATTCCAATGATGTCTGTTGCCTTAGGGCAGAAAGGGAGGTTGAAAATGAAACACTTCAAGATTCCGACGTATGCTGCGTCATTGTGCGGTCTCAGTCTTATCCTTGGTCTCTACGCCCAACCTGTACAGGCAGATTATGAATTTGGAGCCGCAGAGAAACTAGGGCCTCTTATAAACTCAGAAAAATATGAGTACTTTCCAAGGCTTTTTCTCGGTGGATTGTCGTTGCATGTTTCGCGCGACTTCGGTCCTGGGCAAGAAACCTGGGTTTTCACCCGCCCCGCAAAAGATGCACCCTGGGACACAGGTATTCGTAAAGATAACCTCCCTAAAGAACAGTGGACCGGCCGCATTATCCTGCCTGGATGGACAACCTTGGATGGGTTGGAATTGTATGGCTGGGGCCCTTTCGATGGGACGTATGGGGGGTTTGACATCTATGTAAAGGCACGAGAATCAATCGATATTCCTTGGATGGACTGTGAATTAGTTAATCTTGGTCCTGTGGTCAACACCCGGGATGGTGAAGGTCACGTAACTGTCTCGTCAGACGGATTGGAACTCTACTTCTCTGACTATGGTCTCCATCGACCGGGTGGTTACGGGAAGGAGGATCTTTGGGTCACCCGCCGGGCCACACGGCTTAGTCCCTGGGAAACACCCGAGAACCTAGGTCCAGTAGTAAACAGTCCGGCGTATGACTCTCGTGCGCATATCTCCATAGACGGATTGCTGCTGTTCTTTGACTCACAGCGTCCTGGAGGGTATGGAGGTTCTGATCTGTATGTTACGAGACGAAAGACACTCTCCGATCCATGGGAACAACCTGTGAACCTGGGACAAAATGTCAACAGTGCCAGTGATGAGTTTCATCCTTGTATCTCTCCTGACGGCCGTGAACTCTATTTTGTTCGCAACGAAGACATCTGGCGGAGCCCGATCGATCCAATCGTCGATTTGGATGGCAATGGCAAGGTGGATTCTAGGGACACATCGATTCTGGTGGACCATTGGCTTCAAGATGAGCCGTTGTGTGACATCGGCCCGACACCCTTCGGCGATGGAATCGTGGATGTTGAGGACTTGCTCGTCCTGGCCGGGTACCTGGAGCCGGGCTATCGATGCGTGGCACGCTGGAAGCTGGACGAAGTCGAGGGTACGGCCGCTCAGGACAGTGTTGGCGAGAATGACGGCTACGTCTTTGGCGACGCAACTTGGCAGTCGGAGGGTGGTAGAGTCGATGGTGCGTTGGAGCTTGATGGCGTAGACGATTATTTCACGACTGATTTTGTCCTTGATCCGGCCGCGGCGCCGTTCCGCATGCTGGCCTGGGTCAAAGGGGGCGCCCCGGGACAGACTATCACGGCCCAATCGCCAGGGGATAGCCTCGGATCGATATGGCTTGGTACCGACCCTTCCGACGGCACGCTCATGACGGAACTGATGCTCCCCCAGCCCGCATTGGATTCGGACGCTGTGATCACGGACGGCCAATGGTACGAAGTGAGCCTCGAATGGGACGGCAAGCGCAGGCACCTCTATGTGGACGCTGAAGAGGTGGCGGCAGACGAGACGGGCAAGGCCAAGATCTACTGCGATGGCTGGCTGAACATCGGTGCGGCCGGCCCCGCCCAATCAGAGACGTTCTGGTCCGGCCTGATCGACGACGTCCGCATCGAGAGCCGGACACCGAAGCCGTAGCGCATTTCCTCCACCGGGTTGAAAGACGAGGGCTGGCACCCCTCAGGCAGGAGCCAGCCCCTTCGCCAACCAGATTGCTCAGGTCTAGGGATGTGTCCCAAGGGCGGTGCCCTGGGACAGGAAAAAACCCCGCCCAAACAGATTTTCTTCACGCTTGGCGCGCAAGATATGGATTTGAAGCCGGTATAGATAAATGGGAGACCGGTGGAATCGCTGCTCCCAGGCATCCGGCGGACCGGGTGGCCCGCTGGGGACGGTTATCTGTGGGAGACATCACGATGCGAAGCATGGGTCGGGGAGGCCAGAAACAAGCAGCCGGTAGAGAGACGACGGTGCCGCAGGTGTTCTATGCCGACGGGGAGCAGGCCAGTACCCCGGTCGTCCGGGCCGTGTTGCAGCAGCTTGGCCTGGAAGTGATCCACTTTGACAGTGCGAAAGCCTGTCTTGACAGCCTGATGACCCGGAAATGCCATCTGCTGATCAGCAACGCCAGGCGTCCGGCCGCCGAGGCGGTAGACCTCCTCGCGGGCGCCCGGGGCATGACACCCCCAGTGCCGGTCGTCGTGCTGGTCGATCATGGGGACATCCAGGCCGCCGTGCGCGTCATGAAGGGCGGCGCGGTCGATTGCCTGGAAAGGCCGCCCCAGAGGGAGCATCTGGCCCGTGCGGTCGAGGCGGCGTTGTGCGCCTCGGACCGGAATCGGCTCCCCTTGCAGGACTCGTTGACCCCGGCCGAGAAGCAGGTGCTCAGCCTCGTCCTGCAGGGCCACACCACCACCGAGACCGCCCGCCTGCTCCATCGCTCCGCCCGGACGATCGAGGTGCACCGCGCCCACATCATGCGCAAACTCCGCGTCTCCAGCATGGTCGACCTCGTCAGAATCGCCGCCGCCCTCGGGCTGCTCGACACTTAGCCAGCTAACCGTGTGCAGGTGAGCGTGCCGACGACTCGGCTCCGCACGGTGATGCTCCCGGCCAGCGAGATGATCCGCCCGGCCCGCTCGTACGCTTCGGGGAAGTTCAGATACGCAAACTCGCCCTGCAGCTCCCGCGCCACACGGTCCCGCGCCCGGGCCGCCTCGAGCGAGGTATCGAATTCGCCCACGTGCACCTTCTTGCCGTTATGGCCGAGCACGGCGACGTACTTCCGCGAGCGCTTGTGGTACGTCACACCCACATAGCTCGAAGCCCCCCCGCGGGGCCGGCTGTTGTAGCTGTTCTGCGCCTTGGTGCAGTTGCGCATATTGCACTTGCGGTTGTTCAGCCCATTGCCATTGATATGGTCGACCACCATCCCCTCGGGCGTCTTCATAATCTCCCGGTGCATCGAGATGTATCTGCCCTTCTCCCGCCGGCCCGCGTAGAGACTGTTGCCCCGCTTGACGAGCGTCCACTTGTGCCTGTTCAGTTCCTCGAAGTCCTCAGCATCCACGATCGCGTACATCCCCCGCGTCAAGGGGATGTAGCGGACATCGTCACGCCGCGGCCTGGGCGGCGCCACCCGCTTGCCTCGGGGCCACCGCCGCGCCAGGAAGTTGCGACAGCGCCCCCGGGCGCCGACCTCCCTCATCCGGCCCGGCGCCTCGACGCCATTGATACAGATCCGCAACCCCGGCCACCGCCGCAGAATCACCCCAAACCAACGCCCCTCAGGCAACACCCCATAAACACAGTTCGCACAACATCGCTTAGCCATCTCGTCCTCCGCATGTCGTATTGCGTATTGCGTCTCCTGTCTCGCCGCCGATTCGTAGGGTGGGTTCTCAACCCACGCGACAACAGCCCCTCAACCCACAGGGCAATATTAGATATATATTAAACCAAGTACAAGAAATGTCAACAAGAAAAATCAAGAAAAGTAAATATCGCAGGCCATAGGCCGGAGACGCCACAAACTCAAAACTCAACACTCAACACTCAAGACTGCCCGCCCTCCCCGGCCGCAGGCCGCCAATAATCAATCATCAACAATCCCTAATCAATGCCAATCGCCCAGCGTCTGACGCAATACGCTTCACCCACGACGCGGCCGCAGGCCGCCCCCCCCTTCGGCTTCCGACGAGCCAGGAAGAAACTGGTACAAAAAAGGTACCGGACCCCGTTTCCTCACCCGGAATTTGTAGGGTGGCGGCTTGCCCCACCAAAACGGACTGGCATTCCAGAATCCGCTAGTTCAGCCGGCTCAATCCCCGACCATGGCGAATTCGTTGTACCATCAGACGAAAGACCGTCTCCAATTGGTGTTGGACGAGTGGGGATTCTATGACTCCATAGGCTCTTGCAATGGCTTCATAGGTCGAGAGTTGATGGGGATACGTGGCTTTTCGTATGGTCCACTCACTCGGCGGTCCTGGCGGAAGTTTGACGGTTTCAGCATAGGGCAGCCCCAGGACGCGGCCTCTCATCCGTCTGACCTGTCGCCATGTGCCATCCGGGACCAAGAGAGACACGGGGCGATCCTCTTTTTCCAAGAAGGAGGCACTTAGAGTGGCCGCATTCGGATCGGGATAAAGGACGAGCAGACGTCTGTCAGGATCGTTGAGATCATCAAGGGCCAGGGCCTGGTTCATGTCTCCATGGAGGCGAAATTCACTATTGCCCAAGGCGTTCAGGGCCAGGATGGCCGTGGCGGTGGGTTTGCTCATCTCCCGAGAATGCATGACCATAATCAGCCGGGTGGCCAGATCCAGTCTGGGTGTGGCCGAACAGATGCACATGGGAGCGGGCATCCGACAGCAAAGACAGCGGGTGGTCATCTTCTTCCGGCCAGACATCGAGACGGTTCCTAAGCAGGGATTCGATTGATTGGCCGCCATCGTACTCGCTGAACGTCCAAAAGGAAAGACCCGACGCCTTAGCGGGCTTCGCCGCGTGTGCCCGGATTTTCTGGCGCCACCGCCCGACGCAATACGCAATACGAGATACGCAATACGCCTCACGCTTCACGCTTCACGCATCACGAACGACGCAGCCAAAGGCCACCGCCCCATGGTCATGCTGAACCCATTCGACGGCGCTCAGGACGGGCTACGTGAAGCATCTGGACTCCGGAGGCCAACGCACTCGGAACAGCGACCGCACCCCGTTTCGTGCCCCAGGACGGGAAGTAGTTATATGAATAACCTAAACTAGGGTCCGTCCCTAGTAAGCCCGGAAAATGCACTGCACTCCATTTCATGCCTGATTTGAGCGGTGTAGTTGCCGTATGGCTAGACCGCTAAGAATTGTGAATAGTTAATAATTAAGACGTGACCCCAGGTGTCCATGTCCATAATTGTCAAGGATGGATGCTTTCTTATTTTTCCGGCGGACCGTCATAATTTCCGAACAACTTTACGATCTCCGGCATAAAAGCATCGAGCGTTTGATACTTGTCCCGCTGCTTTTCATATTGGCCGAGCAATTCTGAAAGCTCATTCGTCCAGTGGAATCCACGGCTGATTTGATAATTCGCAATCTGCTCCGCCCGTTCCCTGCCGTCGTTGGCCATCGCGTAACGCACTTCACAGGCCCTTACCAGCGATTCCCGCATCATGGTCTGCCAACTTGCATAAGCCTGGCCTTTCATCTGTTTTTCCACCCGCGGAAAATATTTCTCGCCGAAAGACCTGAAGCTTTCCATATATTTATCAACGAGCGGATTGCAATAGGAATGGCTAAACTCGTGCACCACCGTACTTACGACGCCGGGGCTGAACGTGGGATTGCCCCAGCCAAGCCAGTCGACCCGCCATGCGCCGAGTACGCTGTATATTTTCGTTCTCCCGTCGAGCTTCACCCGGCAGCCGTAATTGCCCGGCCCGTTAAGTATCGATATTACAAGATTGAAGTCCACATCATCTCTCGACCCGAAAAACTCATCGAACCAGGCCAGGTTCGCATTCGTGTCAATAAGTTGCTGAAGCCTTGCCGTAGCCGTATTATATTGCGACTGGTTCTTCGCGAGGAACGCCTTGAAATCAGTCTCTTCCACAAAGTTCCGACATTTGTCAAGAAATTCGCGAGCCTCATCGATCCGCCACCTGCCGTCAAGCGTGTCCGGCCACGGCTCAAAAGGTACTATCTCGCCGCAGCTATTAATATCCTCGATGTGAACAGCCATTCCCATTACCGCATCATAGCTGACCCCGCGAGTCTTGCGCAGTTTTGTTGCCATTTTCACCGCCGGATGATCGCGATGCCCGTCGAAGTGCTCGTTCAGGTTCGCCATGTATGGCTTCGACTTGCACCTGTTGTACTCCGGATTGCCGGCTAAGTGAAATATAACGCCCATCAGCTCTACCCGTGGATCTATCGTAACCTTAAGTTTCGCTCGATCCTGCCGGGCTACCACAGTATTTGGATCAGCCGCCCCGGCACTATTAATACAAAAAGCGAACAATAGTATTACCGGTAAAGTCTTAACTGAGATTTTCCATATACACTTCACGTAAGCACTCCTTAATTCCGAATTCCGACAACATCATACTCAATTCCACCCGATGTCTAAAAATATTTAGCCCACCGATTCACCCGGCGGGTTTTCTTTCAAATCAACACGCAAGAGAATTTTATCCCGAAGCATGAGCAAGCACAACTCATCGAAAAATGTACCGTACACCTTTAATTCCTCCTTAATAATCAATAGCCACGCCTGTCATTATCAAAGGAGCTTGTCCCGTTGATAGTTGAGGGTTGAATAAAAGCGATGGCTACTCCAGCCTGGTCTCACGTAGGATCAGGCGAGAATTTCATTCAACTACTTTGGAAAGGAGTAGCCATGCGTAAGCGAGAT
>Ga0208279_1000898_pt1 | contig 19175 bp, 16 predicted proteins | sample AntAceMetag02UKM_FD_184766 | JGI IMG/M metagenome (GOLD analysis project Ga0208279, IMG submission 184766) | Saline lake microbial communities from Ace Lake, Antarctica - Antarctic Ace Lake Metagenome 02UKM (SPAdes) (version 2) | ecosystem: Environmental > Aquatic > Non-marine Saline and... | reverse complement strand
GGCGTCAATGTCCTGCTGTGTTGGCAGTGAACGGATAGGCGTGTGGGCTGACACATACTTCGTGTAGATGCCCGAGCTGTAGCCGTACTCCACATCTCTCTCCCCCATCCGCACAGTCCCCACGACCGAGGGGAAGTTCAGATTCAGGTTGACCCCTTGGAACAAGTCGTAGCGGCCAGTGGTGGCCACGTAGTTCATCATCGCCCGCCCGGCGCTGACGCGCATGCGCAGGTCGGTCGGCGTCATGGGAATGAACTTGGACTCACCCTTCGTCGTGCCTCGGGTGATCGCCCAGCCCACTGGCTCTTCAGCCAGAAGCAGACTCACCTCGCCGGCCATCACCCGCTCGATGAGCGGCTTGTAATCCTCATAAGTGGCGGTGGGGAAGGAGCGGCGGTACTCCTCGATGCTGCTGATATTGGTGGCGTCATGTTGCTTCCCGTAGTCGCTCTGCGAGTAGATCGCTAGGAGACGGTGTAGCACCTCCTGTTGAGCCTCCGCCGGATTCTTCACGGCGTCGTGCCAGGGTTGTAGAAGCGCGTGGAGCATTGCTTGAGGGTCTTGGCTAGCCATCGATCTATCTCCAGGTTGAAGTCATCAGCGTCAAGTCTTGGAAAACGAACCGCCGCTCCTAGCCTGTCCAGGTGCGGGTACCATTGCATTGTACCACTGCATTGTACCACACCTCCTTTGCTCCGCCAAAGGTGGTCTGGCATTGCACTTGTCTGATCAAAAGCGGTAGTTGTTGGATGAAAGAGAGTGTGATACAATGCGCACCGTGAGGAGTGCCGAGACGGAAAGATTGTTCTGAGCAACTGGCTGCAAATGTCTGATCAACCGAAGTGGCGACAACTGCTTGACCTAGGCGGGCAACTGATGGCCCAGCCGACCATCCTTGGCCAGCGAGAGCTCATCGTGCAGACAGCCGAGAGGCTGCTGGGCGGCCAGGCCGAGCTGTGGCTGGCCGAACTGCCTAGCGGTCTGCACGACTCGGCGGGATCGACCGCGGTTCCCGCTGAACTCCCGTCCGAGGCGATGCGCCGCGCTCTCGATACCCGCCAGACTGTCCGCACTGGCGAGGCCGGATCGAGCCTCGCATCGGCCCTTGCTGTACCGCTGGTTGCGCAGGATACCGTGCTGGGCGTGTTGCAGGTGGAACGACCTGACGGCCCGCCCTTCAGCGATGCGGAGGCGCAGTTCCTCGATGGCCTGGCCGCTCAGTCGGCCACCGCTTTGCACGCGGCGCGCCTGCTGGCGATTGAACGGCGGCAGTGCGAGCAGCTCTTGTTGGTGCGCGAGGTCAGCGCCCAGGTGGTCTCATTGCTCGACCTGGACAGATTGCTCAACGAAGTCGTGGACCTACTTCATCACAGGTTGGGCTATCCCTTCGTACACCTCTTCACCGTTGACCCTGTGTGCCAGCGAATCCTCTATCGGGCGGGGAGCGGCGCCCGCAGCCAGGCGTCGCAAGTGCAGGGGTTGAGCTACCGATTGGACGATCCCGAGGGAGTCATCTCCTGGGTGGCCCGTCACGGCGAAACGTTGCTGGCCAACGACGTGAGCAGCGAGCCTCGCTATCGACCATCGCCCTTGCCACCGGATGACACGCGGGCTGAACTGGCCGTGCCCCTCGTCTTCGGCACTGAGGTGTTGGGTGTGCTCGATGTGCAAAGCGACCGGCAAGATGCCTTTGGCGACCACGATCGTTTTCTGCTGGAGGCCCTGGCCGACAATGTGGCCATCGCCATCCGCAATGCCAACCTGTATCGCTCGGAGCGCTGGCGGCGGCAGGTCGCTGAAAGTCTGCGGGAGGTGGCCGGCCTCCTGGCTGCTGGCGTGGATCTCGATCAGATGCTCGACGCAATCTTGACCGAGTTGGAGCGCAACCTCCCCAGTGACGCAGTTGCCATCTGGCTTCTGCGGGACGGGGATCTGTGCCTGGCAGCAGCTCACGGGTTCCCGGAGGAAGTGTGCATCGCCGATTTCTCGTCCGAGACCCCTGCCTGGTTTAGCCAGGCGCTGGAGGCCGACCAGCCTACGGTCCGCACCCCGGAGTCTCCCTACGAGCCGCTGGGGGCAGCCCTGGAGTTTCCACCCGACTACTCCGCCATCGCCGCCCCGCTGCGCACCGGTGACCGGCAGCTTGGATTGCTGACCATGGCCCATCGCACGCCTGGACGCTACGGACCCGAGTCCCGGGCGATGACGGACGCCTTTGCCAGCCATGCCGCTGTTGCCATCGAGAACACCCGTCTCTACCAGGCCGCCCAAGAGCAAGCCTATGTCTCGACGGTGCTGCTCCAGGTGGCCGAAGCCACCCAGTCGCAGACCACCCTCGACGAGGTGCTGGAGACGGTCGTCCGGTTGGTGCCGATGCTGACCGTCGTGGAGCGATGCGCCTTGCTTCTGTGGAATGAAGCCGTCAAGACCTTCGTGCCAGCCGCGGCCTACGGCCTTGGCCAGGCACAGCAAGCTGCCTTCGATAGTTGGGACATTGGCCTGAGGTGCGCACCAGCCTTTGACCTTCTCGATGTCGCCAGGGACCCCATCTTCCTCCCCGACGCGGCTGCTGACCTGGGATTGGCGAAGGACATTGCCTCGGCGTGCGGTTTCGAGTCGCCCTGGCTGGTGCCCCTGGTGGCCCATGGCGAGGTGCTGGGAGCGATACTGGTTGACTACCGGGGCGGCGAGCCCGAACTCGGCATGGGTGAACTCAACGATATGTCCTTGGCCATTATCCGCGGCATCGCCTACCAGGCGGCAGCCGCTGTTTCCAATACCCGGCTGTTGCAGGAGCGGCAGGAGGAGGCCTACGTGTCGGTGGCGCTGCTGCAGGTGGCGCAGGCGGTGGTCAGCCTCGACACACTGGATGACATCCTGGAAGCCATCGTCCGCATCACTTCCATGCTGGTGGGCGTGCAACGATGTGTCATCTTCCTGTGGAACGGCGAGCAGTCCGTTTTCCAGCTAGCTCGGGCCTATGGCTTCCCCCGCGGCGAGAATGTGGGGGCGAGCAGCGGCTCACTCCCGCTGACACGGCCTTATGCACCTGGCGATTTCCCGCTCCTCGATATCGTCCGCGATCGTGCCAGCCTGGTGACCTACCCCTCGGACGTTTCATTGGGTATTGCCAAGGAGTCGGGCGACGTGATCCCTGCTGACTTCGCCGCCGAGATCGCGCGGCAAGAGCAGGGTGAGCCCCCCTCGCTAGTCGCTGTCCCCATGTTGGTGATGGGCGATGTGCTGGGTGTGATGCTGGTGGAGGAGGCCGACAAGTCACATCACCTCCGTGACAGACGGCTGGAGTTGATCACGGGGATCGCGCAGCAGGCGGGCTTGGCCGTGCAGAACGACCGGTTGCTGCAAGAGAGAGCACAGCGCGAGCGGCTGGAGCGGGAACTGCAGTTCGCTCACGAATTGCAGGAGGCCTTCATGCCCAGCGGATTGCCTCACCTGCCTGGCTGGGAGCTGGCGGCTACCTGGCAGGCGGCGCGCGAGGTAGGGGGCGATTTCTATGATTTCTTCGAGCTTCCCGACGGGAAGCTCGGGTTGGTGATTGCTGATGTAGCCGACAAGGGGATGCCGGCCGCGCTCTTCATGAGCCTCACTCGCACGCTGGTGCGGGCGGCGGCGCTAGAAGCCGCGTCGCCGGCCGGTGCGCTGGCTCGCGTCAATGATTTGCTGGTGCCGGACGCCCAGGACGGTATGTTCGTCACCGCTTTCTACGCGGTGTTGTCACTGCAAACGGGACAGTTAGCCTATGCCAGTGCCGGGCACAACCCGCCGTTACTGTTGCGACCCCGCACAGGGGAAGAGGAATGGCTCCGCACCGAGGGGATGGTGCTCGGTGTGCTGGAAGGGATACATTTTGGGGAGAGGATCGTCGCTCTGGAACCGGGCGATGTCCTGGTTTTCTACACTGACGGTGTCACCGAGGCGTTTTCCCCAGGAGGCGACATCTACGGCGAAGGACGTCTGCAGGCAGCTATCGAGGCCGCCGCTGACACTCCAGCCCAGGCGATGTTGGAGGCTATCTGTGCTTCGGTGAGCGATTTCGTCGGGGACAATCCGCCTTCTGATGACCTGACGCTGATGGTTCTCCGCCGGCTTGCTTAGGGCGGGAGGCGGGTGAGGGATTGCCTGCTTCCCACCACCTGTCAACCGATGCGAACCTCCACCTGCTCACCTTCTCCCCCGTCAACTTCTACGATCAGGATCTCTTCCTCGACGTCCGCTTCAGCCAGCGACAGGATCAGCTCGTCAACAGCGGTGTCTTTCAATTGAGGCACCCAGGGACGGGCCAGGCGCAGCGCCCAGGCGGCGGGGCGCAGCGGCAACGGCAGGCTGATGTTGATCCGCTGCTCCTCCTCACGCACGCGCACGTGCAGCCAGCGGGCGGTGCGCGACCACCAAGTCAGGCCAGCCACCAGCGCGCCGAATATGAGCAGCGGCACTGTGCAGGCCAACCAGCCTGGGTGGCGACGCCCCTGCGCTATCGGAACAGTGAATACCACGGCCAGCGTTGCCAGCAGCAGGCCGCCCGCCAGCACGTAGACCCAGACTCGGTGCCACCAGAGCGGCGGTCCCCCGCGCGGGGAGCCGACCCCGTCGTGAAGTGGCTTCTCCGTGAAGGCCGTAGTCTCTGGCCCGTCGCCAAGGTCAGTTTCACCGTCCAAGGCGCTTAGCAGCCTCTCCGCTTCCTCAGCGGAGATGATTCCATCCTGGAGCATCTGCAGAATCTTGACGTGCGCTTCGTCCATTTCGTTCCTTCCCCTCGCCCTTCTGCTGGCAGAATCATCATAACACCCTGAGCAACTGCAGAACCATGCCCTGGGCTTGCCAGAGGCGTGATGTGCAGCGTATCGAGTGGTCCGGTCCTTCGGCATCGATAGCAAGAAGCGATGATGGCGAGGAGCTTCACTCTACGTAGATCTTCACCCGTTCGTTGTCCTCTTCGTCTACGACGTCGATGATCTCGCCCGTGGCGCCAGCGTCAATGGCGGCCATGAGCTCTTCGAGGTCAATGCCTTCGGGGGCGAAGCGAGCTCCCATCTTTGCGCCTACACTGACCAGGCCCCAGGGCATGTTGATGTTGACTTTGCGCTGGCCTGTTTCCAGGTTGGTGACCTGGATGCGCAGCCGGCGTGGTTGCTTGCCGCGGCCGGCGAGTGGCTCCTCTGACTTCTGGCGGGGACCTTCGCCTTTCAGAGCCGCCAGCAACTGAGCCCCTTGCTCGGCTGTGATCTTTCCCTCTTCGACCATCTTCAGGACGCGCAGTCGTTCCTCTGTTGTCGTCATGTCTCTACCTCACTCCACGTAGATTTCCACTCGCTCGCCGTCCTCGCTGTCTTCGACGTCGAGGATCTTGCCTTGCACGCCTTGGCGGATGGCTTCGGCCATCTCGGCGAAGTCAAGCCCCTCTACGTCCGGCACGAGGCGAGCCCCCATCTTCAGTCCCACATCCACCAAGCCCATGGGGATGTTGACGTTGACTTTGCTCTTGCCCGACTGGAGGTCGGTGACCCGCACGCGGAACCAGCGCGGCGGCACAGCACCGCTCCGCGGCGGTTCCCGCTTCGGTGTGGACTCCCCAAGGGCCGCCAAGAGCCTGGCCCCCTCTTGAGCAGTGATCGTTTCTTCCTCGATCATCTGTAGGATGTGTAGACGTTCTTCCGTGGTTGTCATTTCTCTGCTCCTTGTCAACAAGTCATGATGTTGGTTGGTAGATTGGTACACCGGCAAATGGGTACATTGGGAATCTGTTCACCACTTCGCCACGGCCCAATCTACCAATCTACCAGTCTACTACCTACCAGCCCGCTACTCGGATGCCGGGCTCGCTGCCTTCATCGGTTCTCTTTCGGCGATGGCTTGCGTCCCATTGTTTTCCTCTATGTGCACGATCGCCGGCACGAAGAAGCCAGCCAGTCCTATCACCCCGCAAAGCACACCGGCTGCCACGTACCACACCTGGAGGCCAAGCCAATCGCTCACCGGGCCGGCAACCGCCAAGCCGAAAGGCGAGGTTATCCCGAGCAAGCTTCCCATCAGCGTAAACACGCGTCCCTGCATCTCGGGGGCAACACTACCTTGGAGAATGGCCATAATCGGTCCATCTACCAGCGGAATCATCAACCCCACCACAAACAGGCTGGCCAACGCCGCCCAGAATTGCTCTCCTGGCGTTAGACCCAGCGCCAAGAGGCCCAAGCCCAGTATGATCACGCCCGTCATCGTGGTGTATATCTTGCGCCGAAAGCCGCCCCAACCGCTCAGGACAAGTCCGCCCACCAGCATGCCCACTCCGCTCACTGATTCCAGCAAACTCAACCGGGCTGCACTGCCTCCGAAGTGTTCGCTCACCAGAAGCGGCAGCAGAGAGAAAGCTGGAGTCAGCGCAATCTTGACAATCATCGCCGACCCTATCAGAGCCATTAGCCCAGGCCATCCCCGAATGTAGCGCACACCTTCGCGTATGTCGGCCCATATGGATGTCTTCTGTGCCTGTCCCTCGTCCGTGCGTTCCGGCTGTGGCACGTGCACGAAAAACAGCGGGACGATAGCCAACATGGCCGTGCCCACGTCCACCAACATGACGCTGTACAGCGGCAGCAATTCCATCAACAGCGCGCCCAGCGGCGGGCCAACGATGTTTAGCGCCCCATTCAGCGTCTGATTGAGGCCAGCCACCCGCGTCAGATGCCTTTTGGGCACCATGAGCGAGGTGGAAGCCTGCATGGCTGGCCAGTGGAAGCTTCCACCCACAGCGCGCACCAGCATGATGACATAGACATGCCAGATTTGCATTGTGTCAGCCCAGAACAGATAGGCCAGCCACAGCGAAGCCAAGGCGATGATGCCATCGGCGATAATCATCACCATACGCCGGTTCCAGCGGTCCACGTACGCTCCGGCGATGGGGCTGAGGAGAATCTCTGGAATAAGCGCCACCATTGAGGCTGTGGCCAGCACGGTGGCCGACCCGGTCAACCTGGTGAGCCACCAGATCAGGGCGAACTGGGCTACCTTGCTGCCGATCAGCGAAAACACCTGACCTGTCCAGATCGAAAAGAATGGGACTGCCCATCGGGATTGGTGTTGTTCTGTGTGGTCCATCAATGTGCCCAACCTATGGATTTGCCTGCTACTCAGACGCAGGAGCCGCCGCCACTGCAGTGCCCAAAGCACCCACCTCATCCGGCTCCCGCAGCATCATCCAGCCCATGCCGCTCGCCACAAGCACGACCAGCCCACAGGCGACGAATACCGTACGCACGCCGACGAGATCGCCCAGCGTGGCGGCCAATGCCATGGAGAGCAGATTGGCCACGCTCTGCATGGTGCCCGAGGCGCTGTTCACGCGGCCCATCAGATCATCAGGCGTGACCGTCTGTACCAGCGTGCTGGCCGCCGCGTTGATGGGTGGCAGCGACAGTCCCACGAAGATAAGGAACACCAGTACGGCGACGAATGTAGCGGCCAGCCCGATGGCCACCGCGGCCAAGCCGAAGAGCGCGAGGCTGCCACTCAACAGCCGCGTGAGCCGGAAACGGCTGGTCAGATTGCCCACGATGATGCTGCCCAGCAACATGCCCAGGCCCTGTAACGTTTCCGCGATGCCCAGCCCTTCAGGGCCAATGCCGAACAAGCGATCCATGAAGGGCACCCAGAGTACATTGATGGCCCCGATGCCCAGCATGACCACAGTCATGACGATCATGATGCCCGTGAGCAAGCGGCTGCTCCGCACGAAGCCCAGCCCCTGACGCAGCTCGGCCCAGAGGTTGGCGAGGCTGGTGGAGCGTGTGGACTGTGCCATCTGCGGCACGCGCATGGCCCACAGGAAGATCGCCGACAGCAGGAATGACATGGAAACGAGGATGAAGGCGACCTTAGCTCCCGCGTAGGCGATGACGAAACCGGCGGCCGCCGCCCCCATCAGTATGGCCAGTGTCCGCGAGGTCTCCAGCAGCGCGTTGGCGCCTAGCAGATCCTCCTTGGCCACCAGCGACGGCGTCACCGCCTGCCTGGCGGGGAAGAAGAAGACGCTAATGGCCGACATCAGGAAGCCGACCAGGTAGAAGATCCACACTTGCTCTCGGCTGCCCACCAGCAGGCAGAACAGCACCAGCCCACCGCGTAGCACGTCGCTGGCGATCATCACCTTACGGCGGTCGAAGCGATCCACGAGTACCCCCGCCGGCAGGCCCAGGAGAAGCTGGGGCAGCGCCAGAGAGATAGTGGTGAAGCCCATGGCCAGCGTAGAGCTAGTCAACTCGTTGACGGTGATAAGCAGCGCCAGCCAGTAGAAATTGTCGCCCAGGCGAGCGATGATCTGCCCCAGCCAGAGCAGGCGGAAGTCCCTTCGTTTGCGCAGAATTGTCAAGAAGTTGCCTTGAGTCATGGTACAGCTCCGAGTGGCAACCCGGGACGGCGGCTGCCAGAAGTCTTTCCTGCATCCATCAATCAGGCGAACAACGAAGGACGACCGACGAACGTCACATGGCGTGTGTTCGTCCTTCGTCGACTGTCCTTGGTCATCCCCTTGATCTGCGAACGTTCGTGGGCAACGATCCTCGCAGATGCCACAGACCCAAACTCTATCTGATTCTCTTCCTCATCGCCATCAGCGTGCGGCGCAGTCGGAAGCCGTGCGCCAGGAAGACATTGACGGCTGTGCGATGTTCGGCCGGATGTCGGATAACCGTCGGCCTGCTCGGGTAGGAGGCCAGCAGCGCCAGAGCGTGCCGCACCAGCGGTTCCTCCAGCGGACCACGGGCATCAGGGTGCACCATCAACTGCATTTGGTGCTCGCCCCGCCAGCGGGTGGCACGCACCATCAGCGAGGCGGCCAACTGGCCCTGCGCGCCGCTCTCCTGTTCGACCACCCAGCGGTACGTGCGCCGCCGCCCGATGAGCTGACTGAACAGTTCGCCCAGCCGCTCCTCGGGATGGAGTCGGAAGGCCTCGGAGCGCAGTGGCTGCCACCACTGCAACAGGCTCGGCGTGGCGGCCTTGGCCAACTCATACTCCTGATGCCAGTCGTCTGATCGCCAATGACGAAGCGAAGGTGGCGCCGCGGTCGGTGGTGACGCGGCAGGCGGCTCAGGCAACCGCAGATAGGCCAGCCCACCCAGAGCCTCGAAGCCCAACCCTTCATACAGTCTGCGAGCGGTCTCGTTCTCTGCCTCCACCTGCAGCGTGGCCCAGCTCCCCCCCCGCTGCTGTGCTTCTTCCAGCGCAGCTTCGACGAGCGCCCGAGCGATGCCGTGGCCGCGATAGGCCGGCGCGACGGCCACGTTGGAGATGTACCAGCGCGCCCCGTAGCGGATGCCACTCTGCAGCGTCAGATTGCCCACCACCCGTCCTTCCTCGATCCAGACGTAGCCGTTGAGTAATCGCTGCAGTTGGGGGTCGGCAGCTAGAACGAAGCCCACGAGCGGGCCGAGCCAACTGATCTGCCGCATCTCGCGCAGTGCGGCTCGTCCCTCGGCGTCCAGGCCAGCGCCGAAGGTCTCAGCTATGAGTTCTGTCACCTGACGCAAGTCTCGATGGGGCTTGAAGCGGCGAAGGCCCCGGAACGGCTTGCGCCGACCAAGAATAGTTACGGCCACTGTTCGCTCCAGTCAAGGATTACGGACGAGAGATTGGGTATTGGGTGATGGCATCGAAGTCGAGACCATCGCCGCAGGCCGGACAAGCCAACAGCGGGAGTAGGTGACGCTTTATGTTTATCACTGGTCATGGGGTCACTGCTTCTTCAGCAATTCCGCCGCTTCCTCGGCGGTGATGCTGCGCGCAGCCAGGTCGTTCAGGATGGTTTGGCGGCGCTCGGACCGGCGTTGCTTCTCCTCGGCGGGTGTCTCCTCTCGTACCTCGTAACCGAGGGCGCGAATAACCTCTTCCAGGCGGGAGCGCACGGTGGGGTAGGAGATCCCCATCTCTTCGGCGGTCCAGCTCAGCTTGCCCTCACAGCGCAGAAAGAGCTCGGCGAAGCTGAGTTGCTCCTGAGAGAGTTGATGAAAGCGGCCCAGGCCGAAGCGGCCTTCCATCACCGTGTCGCAATGGGGACATTGCAGCAGGGTGACGATCAGTGCGTCTCCACAGACAGGACAGGAACCGGGAACAGGGTACATGCCATCACCTCCGCTCATGATAGCATAATCTTAGCACAGAGTTGAATATTTGTCAAATCGGGATTGATAAGTGTGAAGCCCTACTTAACAAATCTGTACATCAGGACTGCGGCATTTGTTGCGCTCTGATGCAATACAAAGCCCCTCGCTCCAAACGGAGTGAGGGGCCAAGTTCTGTCTTCGTCTGTGTTCTGTGCTCTGAGGGCTACTCTGCCTCGTGGAATTCGCCCTCGACGATGTCCTCGTCACTGCCTGGCGCACCGTCGGCTTCACCATCGGGTGGTGGCGGCGGAGCTTGCTGCTCGTACATGGCCGCACCGACCTTCTGCAGGCTGTCCGAGAGGTCTTGCGCCTTGCGCCGCACTTCCTCCGCACTGCCGGTGTCCAGGATACTGCGTAGCCCACTTATATGGCTTTCCACATCGTTGCGCACGTCGGCGGGCACCTTGTCCCCTTGCTCGCGCAGAGTTTTCTCCGCCTGGTAGATTATCGTGTCGGCGGCATTGCGCGCCTCTACCTGTTCCTTGTGCTTGCGATCCTCCGAGGCGTAGCGCTTCGAATCCTTCACCATCTGATCCACCTCGTCTTTGGAGAGGCCGGAACTGGCGGTGATGGTGATATGCTGCTCGCGGCCTGTCGCCTTGTCCTCCGCCGAGACGTTCAGAATGCCGTCAGCGTCGATGTCGAAGGTCACTTCGATCTGCGGTATACCGCGCTGCGCGGGCGGCACGCCATCGAGGATGAACCGGCCCAGCGTCTTGTTGTCCGCCGCCATGGGCCGCTCGCCTTGCAGAATGTGGATCTCTACCTGGGTCTGCCCGTCGGCAGCGGTGGAGAAGGTCTGGCTCTTCCTCACAGGGATGGTGGTGTTGCGCTCGATGAGCGGTGTCGCCACCCCGCCTAGCGTCTCGATGCTCAGGGTCAGCGGCGTGACGTCCAGCAGCAGGATGTCCTTGACCTCGCCGGCCAGCACACCTGCCTGGATGGCCGCGCCCACGCCCACCACTTCATCGGGATTGATGCCCTTGTGTGGCTCCTTGCCGAAGTAGTCCCGCACCATCCGCTGGATGGCCGGCGAGCGGGTCTGCCCGCCCACCAGCACCACCTCATCAATCTGCTGCGGGGTGATCTTTGCGTCTTCCAGTGCCTGCCGAACCGGGCCAGCCGTGCGCTCCACCAGATCGGCTGTGAGTTGCTCAAACTTGGAGCGAGTGATAGTGACCTGCAGATGCTTTGGGCCGGAGGCATCCGCGGTGACGAAGGGCAAGTTGATCTCCGTCTGCATCACCGTGGACAGCTCAACCTTAGCCTTCTCTGCTGCCTCCTTGAGCCGCTGCAGCGCCATGCGATCTTGCCGCAGATCAATGCCCTGATCCTTGCGGAACTCGTCGGCGATGTAGCCGATCAGCCGCTGATCCCAGTCGTCGCCGCCCAGGAATGTGTCGCCGTTGGTGGACTTGACCTCGAAGACCCCTTCGCCGATATCCAGGATGGAGAGGTCAAAGGTGCCACCGCCCAGGTCGTAGACTGCGATCAGCTCGTCGACCTTCTTATCCAGCCCATAAGCCAACGAGGACGCTGTGGGCTCGTTGATGATGCGCAGCACGTTCAAGCCAGCGATTTTGCCGGCGTCCTTGGTGGCTTGCCGCTGCGAGTCGTTGAAGTAGGCGGGGACGGTGATCACTGCCTCTACCACCGGCTCGCCCAGATAGGCCTCGGCGTCCCTCTTGAGTTTTTGCAGGATCATGGCCGAGATTTCCGGCGGCGAATACTCCTTGCCGCCCATGATCACCCAGGCGTCGCTGTTCTGCTTCTCGACGATCTGATAGGGCAGAATCTCACGCGCCTTCTGCACCTCCGGGTCGCTGAACTTGCGGCCCATGAGGCGTTTGATGGAGGAGATGGTGTTCTCGGGATTGGTGACGGCCTGGCGCTTGGCCACCTGCCCCACCATCCGCTCTTCGGTCTTGGGATTGACGGCCACCACGGAAGGGCAAAGCCGCCCGCCCTCGGCTGTAGGGATAACGACGGGCTCGCCGCCCTCCATCACAGCCATTACCGAGTTCGTTGTTCCTAAGTCTATACCGATTATCCTTGCCATTTTCTAAACTGCTCCTTGTGTGAAATGAACCAACCAGGATGCCAAACCTCGCATCTTGCGTCTACCTTGCTACTCTCACCATGCTGGGTCGCAGCACGCACTCACCTATCCTGTACCCCTTTTGCACTTCGGCAATGATCTGCCCTTCTTCAAAGCCCTCTGCATCTTCGTACGTCACTGCCTGGTGCAGCATCGGGTCAAAGGCCTCACCTTCTGTCTCAACGGCCTCCACCCCCTCCTGCTCCAGCAGCAGTTGCAGCTTGCGCTGGATGAGGGCCAGTCCTTCGACCCATGTTATGCCCCTGAGATTAGGGGGCAACGTCTCAAAAGCTCGCTCGAAATCATCGATGATGGGCAACAGGCGGGTGATCAGAGTGGCGTTGGCCAGCCTGGTGAACTCCGACTGCTCCTTATCAATGCGTTTCTTGTAATTGGAGAACTGCGCTGCTGTGCGCCGCCACTGGTCGAGATACTCGTCTGCCTGCGCCTTGGCGGCATCCAACTCGGTTTGCAGCACCGTCAGCGGATCATCCACTACCCCTGCCTCCTCTATTCTTGCTTCTCTTGCTTCTATGGACACTTATCTGCATGCCTCCCTTCGTTATCTGTCATCTGCCATTTGCCATCGGCCATCATCCAACAGCCATCTCAACCGTACCATTCCTGAACCAAACCGCTCATCAGATCAGCCACGTAGCGTACGGTGGAGATAGTGCGGGAATAGGTCATGCGCAGCGGGCCCAACACACCCAATATGCCGGATACCTCTTCGATGCCGTAGCTCGAGAGCACCAGGCTGGCCTGGCTTAGCTCTTCCCAGCGCCCTTCGCCGCCGATGAGCACCTGCACACCTTGCCGCTCCCGCATTTCCTGCAGGATGGTGTCCAGCAAGGGCCTCTGCTCCAAGACTTGCACAACACGGCGCGCTTCCTCGCTATCGGCAAACTCTGGCTCGCTCAGCAGATGGGTCAGCCCTTCACTGAAGATCCGATCGCTGGCCCGGCAGTCTATCTGACGCATGGTGTCGGCTACCAACTGGCTCACCTGTATTGCCAACGCGGACGCATGCGCCAGCCGGGTTTCTATCTCTTTGGCATCGGCCTGAGCCAGCACGTCGTTCAGTTGGTTGGAAAGCCAGCTGAGGGCCTCCTGTGAGAGCGGCTGCTCCATATGCAGTACCTGCTGCTTGACGGTGCCGCCCAGCAGAACCAGCACCAGGAGCACCACGTTATCGCGCACAGAAATCAGTTCCAGGTGCTTGAAATGGCAACAGAGGGCCTTAGGCACAGTAGCAAGCGCCGCGCTGCGGGTAGTGTTGGCCAGCACCGCCGCTGCCAGATGCACCCATTGCTCCATCTCCAGCCGGGACTGGTGGAACTGGTGACGGATCATGCGCTGGTCGGAAAGTGGCAACGGCGCCTCCGCCAGCAAGTGTTCTACAAAGAAACGGTAGCCCTTCTCGGTGGGCACGCGGCCGGCCGATGTGTGCGGGTGTGTCAGGTAGCCCGACTTCTCCAGGGCTGCCAGTTCGTTGCGCACAGTGGCCGGGCTGTAGCCCAAACCGTATCTCTTCACAAGGTGCTGGGAACCCACGGGCTGAGCGCCGGCGACGTATTCTCGTATCACCAGCCCCAGCACCGTGCGGCGCCTGCTGCCCAGTTGGTCACGCTCTGCCATCATTCACAACCGATCTGTCCTACGGCTCGTTCAGGTCTCATAATCACTCTGCCTGGGCCCGCTTTAGCACTCTAGCATCGAGAGTGCTAAAGCAACTAGCACATAATACCAGAAAGTGCTGATGCTGTCAAACGGGGAGGTTCGCCTGCGCGATGAGCGGACGAGATAGCGCTGGTTGCGGGGGAATCAGCTAGTACGCGCCACGGCCTGTGAGGCCCTGGAAGAGGGTACGGATGAGTATCTTGACGTCGAGCCAGAGCGACCAGTTCTCAATGTACCAGAGATCGTACTTAGTGCGCTCGGCGATGGATGTATCGCCCCGCAGCCCATTGACCTGGGCCCAGCCGGTCAGGCCTGCCTTTTCGCGATGACGGTCCATATAGCGGGGGATGCTGCGACGGAACTGCTCCACGTACGTCGGCTGTTCCGGGCGGGGCCCAACCAGGCTCATGTCGCCCAGCAGGACGTTGATGAACTGAGGTAGCTCATCTACCGATAGCTTGCGGATAATCGCTCCCATACGGGTGCGGCGGGGATCGTTTTCCGTCGTCCAGGTGGCGCTGGCCTCCGCATCCTGGCGCATGGAGCGGAATTTGAGCATCGGGAAGGGATGGCCGTCCAGCCCGGTGCGATCCTGGACGAAGAAGACCGGCCCCCTGGAATCGAGCTTGATCAGCAGGGCCGTGAGCATCATCAGAGGGGAAAGGAGGGTCAGAGCCGCGCCACCGATGACGACGTCCAAGATGCGCTTCAGCGTCAGCCGCCAGCCGCGCAGCGCCACGTCCCGCATGGTCAGCAAAGGCAACCCTCCGAGATCGCCGATGCTCACTTCCGAGGCCATGATCTGGAACAAGTCGGGGAAAACCCTGATACCTACTCTCTCCCGTTCACAGAGAGACACGATGTTGAGGATCTCTTCATGGCTCGCTTCCGGCAGGCCGATGATCACTTCTTCAATGCCGTGATTCTCAATGAGAGTGGGCAGGTCTTCTGTCTGGCCGAGCACCGGCGCTCCCATCACCACGCTGCCGATTTCCCCATTGACGAAGCCGGCCACCTCGTAGCCGAGGCGGGGAGACTGGCGAATCTTTTGCAGTATCAGCCGCCCCACATCACCGCCGCCTACGAGGAGCACCTTCCTCCTGCCCAGACCTTGCGCCAGCAGCATCCAACGTAAGGACGTGTGTATCAGCCTCCCCAAAGTCACCAGAATGATGGTCAGGATCAGAGCGTAGACTATCATCAAACGGGGGTAGTCCACACGATCCTTGAATAGGAAGGAAATAAGCGCAATGGCGGTGACGGCACCCAGCAGGACGCTGCCGACGACGTTGTAGAACTCGTCCAGTTGCGAGAAGGGATGCCTTGAGTGGTATGATCTCCTGAGGAAGAACACTGTCACGACAGACAGCACGTGCACGATCATCATGCCCACGTAGTTGTAGAACTCCAAAACGCCATCATGGGGGGTCAGCAGACGCAACCGGTAAGCCAGGCCAAAGGCCAGCCCGCTCATCAGCAGGTCGCTGATGAGCAGCGTGATTCCGAACAGGACGTTCATCCGCCGCTTCAGCATGAGACTGTCTCCTGCACCTGCCGCCGGCGAAGGCGTGAGCGCAGCGCCCGGCCCCACATGTCCAGGCGGCAGCGCACGGCGATGCCGGCCAGAATCAGCCAATGCAGCCAGAGGGATGTCTGGGCCGCGTAGTGCTTGCGATAGAAGATAACCATCGCCCGGTAGAACTCGTAGCGCGCTCTGTCGCTGTGCTTGCTGGCAGCCTCCTTGATGTGCAGAACCGTGACGGCCGGATTGTACCACACCCGCCAACCGTGCTGCTTGATGCGGTAAGCCCAGTCCAGGTCTTCACCGTACATGAAGAAGGTCTCGTCCAGCAACCCTGCCTGCTCGATCGCCTCACGCCGCATTATCATGAAGGCCCCAACGACGGAATCTACTTCGGCGAGTTGGTCTGGATCGAGGCAGGTGAGATTGTAGCGACCAAACCGCGGACTGTTGGGAAAGAGCTTGCTTAGGCCCGTCATGCGGTAGAGCGAGACTTCCGGTGTGGGGAAGGAGCGGCGGCAAGCCAGATCAAGGCTGCCGTCTTGGCGCACCAGTTTAGGCCCAGCGATGCCGGCTTTGGGATGGTCGTCCATGAAGGCGAGCATGTCGGCCAACGCATTCGCAGGCAAGGCGGTATCGGGGTTCAGGAGCAGTGCATAGCAGGGGGGTGTTGGGTATTGGGTATTGGGTACTGGATATTGGGGATTGGGGACTGGGTGTGCGAAGCCGAAGTGTCGCAGGCCGAGATTGTTGGCATAGGCGTAGCCGCCGTTGACGCCGCTTTCGATGAGGCGAACCTGGGGGAACTCTGCCTGCACCATGCCGGCACTGTCGTCGGTGGAGCAGTTGTCCACCACGCAAACGCTGTGGCTGAAGTCGCCCTCGCTGGCGTAGACGGAGTTCAGACACTCCCGCAGCAGGTCACAGGTGTTGTAGCTGACGATGACAATCCCCAGATCAAGCATCGCTTACCTCAGTCGCCTGCAAGTGTGCTGAGTCAATGAGCAGCCGTCGCAAGCTCGGGAACGGCCAGCCGAAATGGCTCCCGCGGCATTTCATCCAGAAACCACCACCAACGAATGATAGAGGGATTGCTGCGACGACGGATAGATGCCAGGTCAACCTGGCGAACGATGGCTGAGGCATAGCGGCGCAAGATATCATCCAGCCATGTGACACGAAAGACATCCGCCGGTGATAGCCGCTCCTGTTCTATCGTATCCTGAATGGCATCTCGGTAAGTGAACATGCTGAGGATCTCGTCGGCATCTAGCCCACCCTCGTCTGGTGCCCACGCCAGCCCCTGCAGGTTATCAGCATAGATTTGAATGTCTCGAAGAACATCACTCTGAGTGCTCATTGATGTTACCCTCCTGATCCAATTCAACCCAATGCCCACGACTCGACATGTACTGATCCAGGTCTTTCGGTTTGAAGCAGCTTGCGTTGATCTTCTGATCAATCCGGCAGTGCACCACCTCGCCCTCAGGGCTCACGAAGCAATAGCCGCGATGATGGGGAAATGCATCGTGGATATAGGTGAAGACCTGCCTCCGAGGATCGTTCTTCACATGCCTGGCGATCTGCTCGAACTCCTCAACGGTCATGTCATCGCGTCCCCACTCCCGCTGATGTAGCCTGATCTTGCGTTGAACGATTGTTTCGCTCTTCCATCCCACCTCGCGAATCAGTTCCAATTCCGCACGGATGCGCTCGGAACCCATAGCCATCAACTCAGCCAAGCGTCGTGAACAGAGATTATGATGGTAGGTCATGGTGAACCTCCGTGCCTTCTGTGCCTGGGCGCAAGCGATGTTGCCCTAGCTGGCATAGACCGAACTGTACAACAGTCATTCTAACACAACCGGGCACACGCGTCAAACACGAATGGCCTGGTTGCCGGTCTCAGGAGCTCCAGCCTCCAGGCTCCAGCCTCCAACCTCTAATCCCCAATACCCAATATCCTCTTCCCCTTGCGCACGTAGTTGGCCGGATTGCCGTATTTCCCTGCAAAGGCCCGCGCCTTCCGCTTGAACTGATTCCCGGGCTTGCGCTTCTGCGAATACTCCAGCGCCCATTTCAGGAACTCGTAGTCTTGCCCCTTGATCTTGGGCTCGGTGGGATTACGGCGGTAGCTGTCGTAGTCTGTGATCAGGTTCAGGTCGTGTTCCATGACGTAGTCGAAGAGGTCTGTGCCGGGATGTGGCGTGAAGAAAGCTGGGCTGAAGTAGTCAGGGTCGATCTCGCGGATCATGTTCACCGTGTCCATGACTTCTTCCTTGGTCTCCGTGGGGATGCCCAGCATGTAGTTGGCCCAGATCACCAGCCCATGCTGGCGGCAGATCTCGGCCGCCCGGAAGCTGTGCTCCACCTTCGTGCCCTTGCGCAGGAAGTTGAGCACCCGTTGGTTGCCGCTCTCGAAGCCAATGAAGTAGCCCTTGAGCCCGGCGTCGGCCATGGTCGCCACCATGTCGTGATGGCGAGCGATGATGTCCGCCCGGCTCTGGCAGAAGAAAGGCTGCGTGAACCCTTCGGCCTTGTACAGGCGACAGAACTCCGTCACCCAGGCGCGATCTTCGGTCAGGCAATCGTCGTGGAACATGAACGAGGCGAAGTGATACCTGTCCCGCAACTCATTCAACTCGCGGATGACGGTGCGGGGGCTGGCGCGGCGCACTCCCTTGCCGAAGATCATGTCCTCGCCCGGCTTGCAGAAGGAGCAGTTGTAGATGCAGCCCCGTCCGGCGATAATGGTCAGGAAGGGGGGCGGCAGCTCCTTGGCGAAGGGAACTTCGGGCGAATCGAGGGTGTAGCCGAACTTGCGCCACTCGTTGAGGAAGAGGCTTCGGTCAGGGAAGGGGATGATGTCCAGGTCGGGCTGCTCGCCCCAGAGCACCTTCTCCTGCGGTGGGCTGCCTTCGGCGATGGCCTGCAGCAGCCTGGGGAAGGTGATCTCCCCCTCGCGGGTGACCAGATAATCCACGTGCGGTAGCCGCAAGCTATCCTGCAGCGCCAGCGTCACGTGCGGCCCGCCGACGACGGTGATCGTCTCCGGCTTCACCTCCTCGATGATCTCCAGCGCCTGCCGGACCGGGTTGTAGTCCACACTCATCATCGTTAGACCCACCACGTCAGGGTCGCGCTGCCTGAACTCCTCCCGGAAGTGATCCCAGCTTTTCAGCGCTCGCAGGTCGATCAGATCCACGTCGAAGCCCTGCGCCTTGGCCGCCGCGCTGAGGTAGGCCAGCCCGTGGCTGATCCAGCCCGCGTCCATCCCTTGGCTGAGGCAATCGAACCCTCGGCCGGCAATGCCAGGGTAGATGAGGGTGGTTTTCATGGTGAACTTCTCCAAAGTAGACAAGTACACAAGGAAACAAGTAGACAAGGAACAGCCGTAACTGCTCAGCCTGCCCCGGCCTGAGAATGAATTCTCAGGCTGATACACCGAAGTCGGCTGGAAGCCGACTGGGAAAGCCCGTTAGTCCAGCCCGTAGCTCAATCGGCATTTTCACGCCCTCCCTCCCTTGTCTACTTGTGTACTTGTTTACTTGTCTACCTGCTCTGCCGGCGCATTGCCGTGCGAAGCGAACAGCGATGGCTTCCACCAGGCCCACTCGGTGCAATTGGCGCAGGGGTGCACGGTGTCCAGTTCGCCGCTAACGTGCAAACGGCGCAGCTCCTGCATCTCCGGCCCATT
>Ga0208279_1000896_pt1 | contig 19193 bp, 15 predicted proteins | sample AntAceMetag02UKM_FD_184766 | JGI IMG/M metagenome (GOLD analysis project Ga0208279, IMG submission 184766) | Saline lake microbial communities from Ace Lake, Antarctica - Antarctic Ace Lake Metagenome 02UKM (SPAdes) (version 2) | ecosystem: Environmental > Aquatic > Non-marine Saline and... | reverse complement strand
TGGGTCTGTGGGGGCGGGGCGGACTGGCGGTTGGGGGCGGGTGTGACGATACTTGACAAGAGCCGGGGGGGCGGTATATTCGTACTCGGACGATACGACACGCGATACTGGAAGGACATATGGCAAAAGTGACTCTTCCCGACGGCAGCGTTCTGGAGGTTGCCGACGGCGCGACAGTACAGCAAGTGGCCGAGCAGATCGGTCCTGGATTGGCCAAAGCGGCATTGGCCGGGCGCATTGACGGGGAACTCGTCGACCTGGGCACGCCGGTGACGGATGGAGCGGCGCTTCAGATCATCACGGGCAAGGACGAGATGGGTCTTGACATGATGCGCCATAGCTGCGCGCACGTCATGGCTGAAGCCATCTGTTCGCTCTGGCCGGAGGCGAAGCTGGTCTACGGCCCGACCGTCGAGGATGGGTTCTATTACGATATTGACCTGGATGAGCCGATCCGTCCCGATGATTTCTCCCGCATTGAAGAGAAAATGAAGGAAATCGTGGCTACCGATCGGCCCTTTGTGCGGACCGAGATGTCACGTGATGAGGCGCTGGAGAAACTCCGGGCCGATAAGTACAAGACCGACAACATTGAGCGTGTCGATAGCGAGGTGATCAGCTTCTACTCGCAGGGGGACGGGTTTGAGGACCTCTGCCGGGGCCCGCATGTGCCTAGTACGGGCCGGATCGGGAGTTTCAAGGTCATGTCGGTGGCCGGTGCTTACTGGCATGGCGACGTGACCCAGAAGATGCTGCAGCGGGTCTACGGGACCGCCTGGCCCAGTAAGAAGGACTTGAAGGGGCATCTGAACCGACTGGAAGAGGCCAAGAAACGCGACCACCGCGTGCTGGGCAGGCAGTTGGATCTGTTCAGTTTCAGCGAGATGGGGCCTGGCTTTGCGTTCATGCATCCCAAGGGGATGGTGATCTGGAACGAGATGGTGGGCTTCCTGCGCGAGTTGAACGGCAAGTACGGCTACAAGGAAGTCCGCACGCCGATCATTCTGAACGAGGAACTCTGGCACCGCAGCGGGCACTGGGACAACTACAAAGAGAATATGTACTTCTGCGAGATCGACGAGGTCGGTTACGCGGTCAAGCCGATGAACTGCCCCGGCGGATGCCTGCTCTACAAGACGACGAAGCACTCGTACCGTGAATTTCCGCTGCGTATGGCGGAGTTCGGCATGGTGCATCGCCATGAGGCCAGCGGGGTCATGCACGGCCTGTTCCGGGTCCGGCAGTTTACCCAGGACGACGCCCATATCTATTGCCTGCCCGACCAGATCGAGGCCGAGATCATCGGGGTGATCGATCTGATCTTCGAGACGTATCAGGCGTTTGGGTTCGAGGAGTTCATGATCGAGCTGTCGACCAAGCCGCTCAAGCATATTGGCTCGGACGAGATCTGGGAGACCGCGACCGGCGCGCTGAAGGGGGCGCTGGAGGCGAAGGGGATCGATTACAAGATCAACGAAGGCGACGGGGCGTTCTACGGGCCCAAGATCGACTTCCACGTTCGCGATTGCCTCAAGCGGTCTTGGCAGTTGGGTACGATCCAGTTGGATTTCTCGATGCCGGAGCGATTCGGATTGGTCTACGCCGCTGAGGACAATACGGAGAAGACCCCGGTCATGATTCACCGGGCCGTATTGGGTTCGTTTGAGCGGTTTATGGGGATTCTTATCGAGCAGTACGGTGGGGCGATGCCCGTCTGGCTGGCGCCCGAGCAGGCCAGGGTGCTGCCGATCAGCGAGAAGACGAGCGAGTACGCCCGGGCCGTCCAGCAGAAGTTGGTCGAGGCGGGGCTGCGGTGTGGGCTCGATCTCTCGGGCGAGAAGGTCGGGGCCAAGGTGGCCAAGTCGCACGCGGAGAAGGTGCCGTATATGCTGGTTGTGGGGCCCCAGGAGGCCGAATCCGGGACGGTCAGCGTGCGGACCCGGGGCAGCAAGGAGACGCAAACGCGGCCGGTCGAGGAGTTTTTGGCAAGCGTGATGCAAAAAAACGCCGACAAAGACGAAACCGCAGCATTGTGATGTGGCAGAGGTCGTCTATAATAACGCAAAATCACTAAGTTATTGCAGAAGGAGCTAAAATCGGTTCATTAAGAAAGGCAAGGTGGTCCACTCCGGTCAAAAAGGGCCTGCGTGTGAACGGGGGGGTCAAAGCCGATTCTGTTCGGCTCGTTGATGAGGCCAACAACCAGGTTGGCGTTGTCCGCACGGTCGACGCTCTAAGCAGAGCGAGGGAGGCGGGTCTGGATCTGGTCGAGGTCGCGCCAACGAGCGAGCCGCCGGTCTGCCGGATCATGGACTATGGCAAATGGCAGTACCAGCAGAAGCGCCGGCTGCGGGAATCGCACAAGAAGAGTCAGCATCATGTGGCCACGCTGAAGGAAATCCGGCTCCGCCCGGAAACGGACAAGCACGACCTGGGTATCAAGGTCAAGCACGCCCGAGAGTTTCTCGAGAAGGGGCACAAGGTGCAGTTCACCGTTTTCTTCCGCGGTCGACAGATGCTCCACAAGGACCATGGCTACAACCTGCTGAAGCAAATCACCGAGGACCTACAGGAGTTGGCCAAGGTGGAGCGACCCCCGATGATGTCGGGCCGCCGGATGACATTGCTCGTGGTTCCACGGTCGTAGCAGCGGCCGGCACCGGAATCTCGAGTTAAGAGCGGCTTGTCGCGCCGGGTAGGGCGTTTGTCTGGAGAACGCCCCGGGACGTCTCAATTTTCACAAAGTTGGACAATGTGGGTTGACCTACCGCGACGGGGACGGTATACTTCAACTTTTACCCATATTGAGCCAATAGCGTCTATGGTTGTGAGGTGAAAGGCTTATGCCTAAGCAGAAAACACACAAAGGTCTCGCCAAGAGAGTCAAGATCAGCGCCAACGGCAAGGTTATGCGGAAGAAGGCCGGCATGGGGCATCTGATGAGCAGCAAGACGTCCAAACGCCGTCGGCAACTCGGCAATACCGCCATTGCCAAGACCGCCACGGCCGCGACGATGAAGACAAAGCTGTGCAAGAGCTAGGCTTATAGTCGCCCCGGGCGGGCGGAGATCATCTAAATACGGCTTGCTTCTCGGCGCCCATCAGCTGCCGCCAGCAAGCTCGAAGTCGCGAATCTTAAGGAAAAGCTGATATGCCTCGAGTACGAAAAGGCGCCGCAAGGCACCAAGCCAAGAAACGCATTCTCAAGTCCGTTCGAGGCCATCGCGGTCCCGCCGGTCGCCTCATTCGCCTGGCCAAAGAGGCCGCCACCAGGGCCGAAACCAACGCGAGAAGGGACCGACGCCGCAGAAAACGCGAGTTCCGCGGTCTCTGGATCATCCGCGTTAACGCCGCCTGCCGCCAGCGCGGGATGCGCTACAGCGAGTTCATCAACGGCTGCAAGAAGGCCAATATCGAGCTGAATCGCAAGATGCTCAGCGAGATCGCCATCGCCGACCCCCAGGGTTTCGATGCGATTGCCGAAGCGGCCAAAGCCGCCCTGGTCTGACGGCCTGGAATCCGAAATACGTGGCCGTGAAGCGTATCCCGTGAAGAGTGCAGCGTACGTAGAGGCTCGCATCTGACGCTTCTGGCTTCACGTTTCACGCTTGGCGAGGTGGAACGATGCTTGAGCAGTTCGAACAAGTAGGTCAAGAGGCGCTGGCGGAGTTGGGGCAAGTCGGCGATCTGCAGGCCCTCGAGACATTCCGCATCAAATATCTGAGCCGAAAGGGCTCGGTCACGCAACTGCTCAGCCAGATCGGCGGGCTCCCCAAGGAAGACAAGCCCAAGGCCGGTCAACTGGCCAACAGGATCAAGAACGAGGTCAACAGCGCCTTCGAGGAGCGAAAGACGGCGCTCGCACAGGCCCAAGGGTCCAAGCAGCCCGCTGTCGATGTCACCCTGCCGGGACTCGATGTGAATATTGGCAGTCCCCATGTCATCACGCAGACGATCACCGAGTTGCTGGATATTTTCGGCCGCATGGGCTTTGGCGTCGTTTATGGCCCGGAAGTCGAAGACGAGTACCACAACTTCGTCGCTCTGAACATCCCGCCCGAGCACCCGGCCCGCGATCCGCTGGACAACTTCTACGTCGAGGACAACGTCCTGCTCCGCAGCCAGACCTCGACCATCCAGATCCGCGTCATGGAGACGCAGAAGCCGCCGATCCGCGTCGTCGCCCCGGGCCGCGTCTATCGCCCCGATACCGTGGACGCCACGCACATGTACATGTTCCACCAGCTCGAAGCCCTCGTCGTCGACGAAGGCGTCACCATGGTGGACATGAAGACCACGATCGAGCAGTTCATCCACGTCTTCTTCGGTCGCCAGATGAAGTGGCGGTTCCGTCCCAGCTTCTTCCCGTTCACCGAGCCCAGCGCCGAGGTCGACCTCCTGCTGACCGGCAAGGACGGCACGGAAACCTGGGTCGAGGTGGGCGGTTGCGGCATGGTCGATCCCAACGTCTTCGACACCGTCGGCATCGACAGCGAGAAGTACACCGGCTGGGCCTTCGGATTCGGCATCGAGCGACTCGCCATGCGCAAGTACGACATCACCGACATCCGCTGGCTCTACGAAAACGACCTCCGCTTCCTCAGCCAGTTCTGACACCCCCAGGTGTCATTCCTGTGAAGACAGGAATCCAGAGCCGGTAGGGTGGGGCTTGCTCCACCGATCCTTCCCAGATCAAGGGCGTACCGAAAAATGTACCGCACTCCTTTAATTCTCCGTCAGAGTGGACTTGCTGGTCTTCATAGACCATTATCTAAGCCACCCTGTTAAAATGCGCAAGTTTAACTTTTCAGAGTATTTTCGATGTTCTATACAGAGCAGGTCCGTCCTAGTAGTCCCTAGGAGTCCCCAAGGAGTGCCGAACATAAACGGGAAATGTCAGGTAATATCCGCGTGGTCTTTGTGGACTTCGTGGTAAGATATGATGCATGGGCAGCAGGCCCGTTGTACGATATAACCTTGATTTGTTGGAGGTGAGCAAAATGAAGAAGGTGCGATGCACAGTCATCTGGTTGGTTCTGTTGGGTATCATTGTGGCGTGCACGTTGTCCGGCTGCAAGAAAGAGGCCGAAGAAACGCCCACGGGCGGCACAGGGGCCGAGACGTCCCAGACCGAAACGGCCGACCCCAACGCCTGACGGCGCCGGCCGCTAGAATGATAAACGGGGACAGCCACCTATTGAGGCGCGTGACATCGAAGCTAAATAGGTGGCTGTCCCCATTAACCGTCCCCATTAACCCCATTAACTGCGCACTGGCCGCAAGAACTCGGGTCATCGTCAGCGGAGACAGGCACCTCCTGACCGCGTCCGGCCGCGCCGGCGTCCGCGTCCTCCGCCCGAAAGCCTTCGTAGACAAGCACCTGTAAGAGGTCGCATCGCAATGACCGGCCGGGCCTTCGGCTTCGGCATCGAACGACTCGCCATGGGCACCTGCGACATCACCGACATCCGCAGATTCAGCGAAAACGACCTCCGCTTCCTCAGCCAGTTCTGACACCGCCCGCCTGAACGGGTAGGGTGGGGCTTGCTCCACCGATCCTTCCCAGATCAAGGGCGTACCGAAAAATGTACCGCACTCCTTTAATTCTCTGGCCGCGTCAGTCAAGAGTAGGACCACCGCAAACTGGAGGGTATTCATCACCGGGATCGAAAGCGGTATCAAGACCCGTACAATAGTTCGCCTTAAGGTTGTTCAGTCTTGCAACAATGTGATCCAAATAGAGTCCCAGCTTCTCGACTTGCTCAGCGTCAAATCCATACTCTTCTGTCTGGCGAAGTAAGTCCTCAATAGAGTGTTGTGGCCTCTCGAATTCCGGGATAAACTCGTCATTAACTCTCTGTATGGATTCATGGTCGGTCCAGGTGTTCAGGTGAACAAATCTTGAATAAGTGCACAAAAAGTGAGCCCACAACACAGCCTCATCTGCTGAAGAATCCGCCGGGCCATCCTCGTTGAGGCATCTGAGACCTTTCAGTGCCAAATCAACATCGAGCATAGCAATATCACTCACAAGCTCTGATGTATATGACATATAGACCCCCTTTTGTACTTCGCCGAGAAAGGTCGGGAACACCTGCCGACCAAGCCACTCTCCGGTTCCACGGTACTGTCAATACATAGGACAATGACCGTACACTGTTGTATCACCAATTATCGGTCAATACGGGGAAAAACTTTATTCCAACATCACATTCCTTGCTTCCTTCTCAGTTGTTCATTGCTCTCGGTGATCCGCAACAGATTGGCGTTGAGGATCGTTGCTTATCCAGTTTCACATTCCTCAGAGCGCTTAATATCAAAGAAATCGTTGGTCCAGTCTTCATCGAAGCTCGCCTTCATGGTGGCAACATCCTTCAGTTCAAGTCTGAGATCCTCTTTCAAATCGTTGAGCCTTGTGGCTGCAGCCTGCAACGCTGGTCTTATGATCTCCTGGTATCTCTTGGGGTCAATCCTAGCTGAATCCCTCTTCTTAGGCGGTAGCTTCTGAATCCTATGAGATATCTTCAACAGCAACCCTTCCAACTTCTCAATTTCATTCTGTAATGTATTCAGAATATTGTGAAGTTTGATGTCGAGGATGTCGGCGCCACCCGGCAGGACGCGGAAGACCCTATTGATAGTGTTTACTCTGCGACTCTTTCTCGTAGCTTCTTTCTGGGTTTCCTCAAGTTCAGCCGCAGACATGTCAAGAACCTGCTTCAATTCCGACCTGATAGGTATAAGGAACTGTATATTTTCTTTCAGTTTTGTCGCCGAATGGTCAACCTCTCCAAGCATGTCAAAGGCACGCTTTTCCAGATCAGTGACCATGTAGTCTATCTTCTCAAAGATCGTCTGCGTGGCCAACGAGGCAATTGCAGTTCCTGCTGCGTGCAACACATACTCATTTCTACAAAGTTCTCCGTCTCGAAAGCTTTTGACTACAGAATAGAGGGCAGATTTCGCAATGCTCAAACGAAGATGTCGCTTGCGAGCCGCAATTATGAGTTCTCCTGGACCATCTGGCATAATCACGACTCCCCTAGTCTTTCTTTGGATATGAAATTGGAGATTATGGGCAAAACCGTACGGCTTCAGAATAGCCCCCACGTCTGGCCATTCAGAGTCTACCATATAACACTCACAATCCCTCACGGCCTTCTCTTCATGTTTGTCCTTGGGCGTCGCTTCTATGACAACTGTGTCACCATTTATCTTCCAGCCACGAATGCTACGCCTTGCGAGATACTTGCTTCTCTCTATGCCAATCAGGCCTGAAACATCCATTCCCAATGTGTTGACTCTGCTCTGGTCTGTGTGCAAGATGTCGGCTGCCTTCACAAGTACGGCCAGTAAGTGCATATTGATCGGGTTTCCGTCGGTTGGGGTATGAACCTCCAAAGTCTCAATCTTCGCTGTGAAGTCCTCGCCGTTAAGGTCATGGATCGAGCACAGTTCGCAAACCGAATCGGCCAAGGCTTCCTTGTTCGCAAAACCTAGCCTATCATAATTCGCCGCAACGAAATCGCCCGCCTGAACACCGTGCGTGAACGATGCATGCGGGAAGTCACTCGGCCTGTATTTCCTCAGTGCTTTGCCAAAATCGTGACAACAACTTCCGGCTGATAGCAGAAAAACCTCGGAGGGTTGGAAGTCACTGCAAGACTTTGTTGGCGACTGGGTAATGAGTCGCCAAGCATTCTCTGCGACTTTTTCTACGTGTATTCTTCCGTTTTCTGTTCCATTGCCGTCATTCTGGTCGTTATGTAGTGTCGCTGAGACAAGCCAGAGTTGTCTGAGAAGTGTATGAAGATCGGAATCTTCTCTCGCAACGTAGTCTATCAACGACCTGGAAATTGCGACCTTGGACACATTCAATCCCTTGAATGCTAAGGCAGTACTCATTATGAGGGGCTACCTATAGCATCATCCTCTGATAGCACAACAGTATATTAGCCAGAGCCAAGCTGTAGGGCAACCTATTTCCGGTTCTCCTCCCCGCAAGAGATTCGGGGAGCCCCCGGCTATCCTTGGTTTGTCTCAATCAACGCTGCAATAGCCCTCTCTTGACGTGTTCGGATAATTGAGGCCCGCCCGCTGCGATTTCGGCAAGATCAGAAGGTAGGTCAGAGGTGTCGATTTGACTCTGTGTTCCGGTGTCAGGTGTCAACTGGGCTGTCAACTCTGACTGGCCAGGATCATAAGTACTTGTATCATTTGGGGTTGAGCTCTTTGGGCGTCGGTGTCTGGGGGAATTAACGGTCTGGGAATTAACGGTCTGCGGTCCCTTTTTCTCGCATTTGCTCCCCTAATCATGCTGTACCTCTTGAATCTCTCCTCCCTCTGAGAAGACACTATCTGCTATTGTCAGTCTGTTATCCAGTATGTCGGACAAACTTATGTTGCGGTCTCCGTCCAAAAATACATACAGATAGGACTCCAGTTGTTTAGCCAAATCAGAAGAGACGTAGCGAACGACAAACTGGCTAACTTGGTCAATGATTTCGTGGTGCGTCATCCTAGAAAGTGTGGACTGCAACTTGGAAGAGATCTTATTGATAATCACCACCGCACAAACCGGTGGCAATAAGGCTATGACCAGAAAGAGCAATGCGCTAATAAGTGTCCCCGGCTCAAACAGACATATGATTATTGCTGTCATATAGAACGCAATTGCTGTAAGGACTGAAGCGATACCGCGGAAAGGGAAGGAGCTCATTGCTTCAGATCGCATGTCATCAAGAAGGGGGAATTCGTCAAACACCTTATCAAGGAAGCTGCGCATTCTGCCTCTGACAAGCTCATTCTGCCTCAAAGCTGGGCTGCTCAATAGGAAAGATGTAACAACTACTCTGATCACTCTTTCTATGAGGGCAAAGAACAACAATGACCATACAATGTTGTTAATGAGCACCACCGGTAAGGCTGCTACAAATCCAAGCAAACAAATATTGAGCGTTCTTGCATCCTTAATCAACGAGGGCCAAAGAGGTGCAATGAATGTTACGGCAGCTGCTACGGGTAGTACTATCGTGATGAGAAGCTCCCGTGCTTGCTTCCTGCTAAGTTTCAAACAATCCGTAATGATTTTAATATCAAATCCCATTTCTAATACCCCATAGGAGAACGAGGACGGTCACCTAGTAAAGGTCTGCGGTTCCGTTCTCTCGGCCGGGGTCTGCTCGCAGGCCAGGAAGTCGCCGGTCTTTGGGAGTATCCGCAACTGCCCGCTGGCGCAGTTCGGGGAATTAAAGGTCTGCGGTCCCTTTTTCTTGGCCGGGAATTGCGCGCGGTGAGGAAGTCGCCGGCCTTTGGGAGTATCCGCAATCGCCCGTTGGCCCGGTTCGGAACGTGGCACCCGTAGCCACCCAGGGTGATCCGCTGGCGCTTCATCATGACCCTCAGTATAACGCGCCGAACCGGCCATGCCAGCAGAAAAACCGCCGAATGCCTCTCCATTTCTTGGATTACAAGTTCTTTCAGCGTATTCATCCGCATGGGCTACGGAACTGGACCCCTGCCCATTCGGCTACGCTCAGGGCGGGCTCTGCGCAGGGGTGACAGGGTTGGCCGGAGGCGGGAGGGCATTGAAGGTCTACAGCCTACAGTTCACAGCTTACGGCTTACAGTTTACAGTCTACCGTTCACAGCCTAGGGTCTGCGGCCCACAGCCTCCGGCCTCTGTAGGCGCATACCTTCCCCACTCCCCACCATGGCTTTGTATAACAAGGCGAACCTCGGCGGGCGAATGTGGACAAGAAAATCTGAGAAGAGTGAAAAAAGGCGGGAGACCGTAAGTCACGGGCGGTACGACGGTGCATTCAGTGCCTCCGGTCTACGGACGAGATCGGTGGGCGGTGCCCGCCCTGCGCCTGCCTCCGCAGGGGTGACAGCGTTGACCGCAGACCTTTAATTGTCCCGCTACAGGCTCCATGGGCTGCGTTTGGCGCGGGTCAGCAGGCGGGTGGCGGCCTCGTCGTTGACGAAGGCCTCTGCTTCGGGGTCCCACTTCGTAAACGGGGACGGCCACGAATGGCGGTCCCCATTATCGCGTATACTGTCCCCATGTATCCATTATTTCTTCATCAGATGTGGTTTTGTCGCAGATACAAAAGTTGTTTGGCCGATTTGCTGGCGCAGTTTATCTCGCGCTGCCATATACGGTGTCATTGTGCCTTCGTCATTCATTTTCTGTGTGCGTTGGATGGCCCGGTCGAGTTCTGTCGGTGTGGCCAGGGCCCAGGTGGAATCGCCTGCCCGGTAGGATGCGTCCAGTGGGCCGCGCGGGTCAAAGTAGCTTGGCCCTTGCAGTGCTTCATGCACGGGCACGATCACGCCGCCTAATCTAAACCCGGCTGCGGTTAGCATTTCATTCAACTGGGGAATGGGCAGAAAGAATCGGGCAGCTCGCCCCATTGCTTCCGGAATCAAGTCAGCCCACCAATAGCCGTCAAACAACTGCTTCTGACTGCTGGTGTTGATGATCAATACCCCGTCGGGCTTTAGCGCTCGATATGCTTCGGCTAACAGTGTGCGGGTGTTTGATAAATCCCCGGTTTGGCGGTCAGCCAGGTGGTGAATGACCTGGTTCATAATAAGCCCGTCAAACATATTATCGCCATAGGGTATTTGCAACAGACTCCCCTGAGCCAGCGTGGCATTTGGCGCTGTTTCGAGTTTTTGTCTGGCCTGGGACAACATGCCTTCATTTACTTCCAACCCGTAGATATATTTAAGCCTATCTAATAGGGCGTGGATGTAGTTTCCCGTGCCACAGCCACCGTCCAGAATAACTTGCTCACTCAAATGAAGCGGATTGAGCGCCAAGCAACCCAGAATAATTTCAAGCCCAAGCGGGGTGCGGGTCTGGTCGTAACTGTTCGATGTCTCATTGTAGTTTTCAAAGCTGGTGTGCATACCTTTGTCTCCCGGAGGTTGAAGGAGTGATGGATATTGATATGATGCTTAATCCACTACTCCAGCGCTCCACTATCCTTCTTTTTGAACAGCCAGCATCTTTGATTGGCATTGCCATAATGTCTCTCGTGAATTCTAACCTTGCCATTCTTGATAATGGTGACTGATAGGCATTGTGATTCTTCGACTATAGAAATGAGTATGCATCCAGAATCAAGGCAGGTCAATGGAAAACGGCTCTGCCATTCGTCACGACATCCTGAGATAATGGGGACAGAGTCCCCAGAGGCTCGAACGTTACTGTGCTACCGGCCAACTCGTGACTGTCACTACCTGCCGTGTTGCACTTGGCATGTTAATCCGCCACCCATTAACCCCCTCCGGAAGAATGTCCCTTGACGCGGGCGAGACAGAAATGCCGGCCTTTACTCATCCGTATTGGGTGTTACGTCTGAGACAAGCGGGGACAGTCACCTGCGTAATCGCCATGTCACGTCCTGTAATAGGAGGCTGTCCCCCCATTGTCCCATTATCCTCCTGGCTGTCATGGGCGCGTAGATAGCGAAGCATATATCACGATAGTGCAATACAATATCATTATTGTGTATTTTTCTTGCTAGCAAAAAGCACGATACTGTAGTATTAGGTTCGGTGTGTGCGTCCAGAGAACATTCGGAGAGACGGGGCGCCATTAACGTAGGTTTGGTTTCAATTCTAAAGAAGGAGGATGGTCATGCTTGCAAGAAACAGAGCCGTATTGATCCTCGTCGCCGTGGCGATGGCAATGCTCGGCCTCACGACGACCTCGGCCTCGGCCGATGTCATTCTGAGGGTGGACTTCAACTCCAATCAGGATGGTGGTGGCGATTCAACCGCCGCCGGCGATCCAGGCCTCTCTGCGGCCGCCCACAATCAAGAAGGTTGGTTATCTTATCACGCCAATCATGAGGTGATTGCCGAATTCATCACCGCCGATTACGACGGAATCACGGTAACGCCCGACTGGCCAAACACCACAGATAACCGCGCTCGGCAGTCAATTGACCGCGGCGCCGGCAATGATGCTAACTGGGACGATGCGGCCGGCGATCTTAACCTCGTCACCGACTTCATCGGTATCGACACACGTACCGGAAATGGCGGCAACGGTGACTGGGACGGCACCACCGGCACACCCACTTACATGACACTCGCACTCGGTGGCCTGGCCGCCGGCAATTATGACTGGACATCGTTCCATCACGACACCGAACATGTATTCGGCCCGTTCGCCGTTTGGGTTTCAACAGATGGTGGCGAGACTTTCACTCAACTCGATGACGGTGTTATGACTGATTCGACGCCAGCCGGAAGCCCCGATTCCGGTGCAGTAGAAGTGGGTCCTGATGCAAACTCACTTCCTTCAACTTATCACACATCATTTAGAGCAGATGGCACAAATGATGTCGTCTTTCGTTTCGCACCTTATTCCGAAGGCGCTGTGCACCGCCAAATCTGGGGCATGAACGGCTTCGTGTTGAACAGGGGGATCAGTCTTGGGGTAGCGACTTCAGAGACGCCTGCCAATCAAGCGACGGACGTGCCTTCTGACACGCCTCTGAGCTGGACAGCCGGGCAGTTCGCCCAGACGCACGACGTCTATGTGGGGACCGCATTTGACGATGTCAACGATGCCGACCGGGCCAATCCCATGGATGTTCTGGTCAGCCAGGATCAGGCCGCGGCGAGTTACGCCCCTGCAGGAGTCTGGGGATTTGGCCAGACCTATTACTGGCGTGTCGATGAGGTCAACGGCGCCCCTGACAACACCATCTACAAAGGTGACGTCTGGAGCTTTGCGGTCGAACCGATGAGCAACGCCATTGAGGGTGTTATCGCCACCAGCAACGGCACCCCTGACGTGGGCGCCGATCCGGAGAACGCGGTCAACGGGTCGGGCATCGATGCCGACGACCAGCATTCGACCGAGAGTTCCGATATGTGGCTGGCCACCCCGGTTGGCGAGGAACCTCTGACCATCACCTTCGAGTTCGACCGCGTCTACAAAATGCATGAGATGCTGGTTTGGAACTACAACGTCGCTTTCGAGATCCTGCTCGGCTTTGGCGTCAAGGACGCCACCGTGGAGTATTCCACCGACGGCGCCGAGTGGGCGACGCTGGGCGATGTGGTGCTGGCCCAGGCCACAGCGACACCGGATTACGCCACCCCCGCGATCGTCGATCTTCAGGGCGTTCCGGCTCAGTCTGTCCGACTCACCGTCAACAGCGGTCACGGGACGCAGGGCAAGTTCGGCCTGAGCGAAGTCCGCTTCATGCAGATCCCCGCCCATGCCCGCGAGCCGCAACCGGCCGACGAGGCGGTCGACGTGGCCGTGATCGAGACGGCTTTGAGTTGGAGGGCCGGTCGAGAAGCCGTCACGCATGACGTGTATCTCAGCACCGATCCCGACGCTTTGGAACTGATCGATACGACCAGTGCGACCACCGTCGACCCCGGCGCCCTGCAGCTGGGCGCAACCTACTACTGGAAAATCGACGAAGTCAACGAAGCCGATGACATCTCGGTATGGGAAGGCGACCTCTGGAGCTTCACGACCCAGCCTTACCTCGTCGTCGACGATTTCGAGAGCTACGGCGATGACATCGATGCCGGCAATACCATCTTCCAGGCCTGGATCGACGGCTACGAGAGCGACGACAACGGCTCCCTGGTCGGCAACATGGATGCGCCGTTCGCCGAGCAGACGATCGTCAAAAGCGGCATGCAATCGATTCCGCTGTTTTACGACAACAGCGGGGCCGCCATGTCTGAGGCGGAGTTGACGTTGACACAGGACTGGTCGGCCAATGGCATCCAGAGCCTGTCCCTGATGTTCTATGGTGCCGCAGACAACAGCGGTCAACTGTATGTCAGGATCAATAACACCAAGGTGGCGTATGATGGCGCCGCGGACGACATCAAGGCATCCCAGTGGCAAGCCTGGAACATTGATCTGACCGCCTTGAGCGGACTGCAGAACGTCACGAGTTTGACGATCGGTGTGGAGGGCGCCAGTGCAGCAGGTAAGCTGTACATTGACGACATCCGACTTTATCCCCTGCCAGGTGAGTTGGTTGTACCTACAGAGCCCAGTGCAGACGGTTTGGTTGCGCATTTGAGCTTTGACGAGAGTTCCGGGGCAACCGCTGCCGACGGTTCTGGCAATAACAATCATGGCGACGTCGTGGGTGACGCTCAGTGGGTCGCTGGCAAGGTAGGCGGCGCACTGGCTTTCGATGGCGTAGACGATATGGTGGTAGTCAACCAGAACAGCGGATTGCCAATCTACAACAACGGCACCGACAACGCCTACTCGGTCGCCATGTGGGTCAAGGGCGGTCCCCAGAACGACATGCGGGTCTTCTCCGAGGGTTCCACTACCAGCGGCACCCCGTTGGTCAACTTGGGGACGCAAGACTCTGGGCAGTTCGCTTCGTACATCCGGCCCGAGACCGGTACGACCTCGAACCACCCGCTCTCCCAGGCAGAACCCTTCGACGACACCTGGCACCATATCGCTTGGGTGGACGACAATGGAACGGCAACGCTCTACGTCGACGGACTGCCCGACGGCGGGGACTTCAACTACACCCGGGGGACGATGGCTCTGGACACGACCTCCATTGGTGGGATTCTCCGGGCTGACCCTAGCCATTGGTTCACCGGACAGATTGATGAGGTTCGCATCTACAACCGCACGTTATCAGCCGGAGAGGTCCTGGGACTGGCAGGTAAGACACAGCCAATCCACAAACCGTTCTAAGAAGAGGAACTGCTTGGTACTATTCCGCAAACACGGTTTTTCTGAAGCCATTTGGCTAGCCAAAATGGGACCTGTGATGCCTGTTGTCACAGGTCCCATTTTCAGTTTGATCACACGGGAATAACCGGGAATAACGGGGACAGCCACCTATTAAAGTGCGTGACATCGAATCGAAATAGGTGGCTGTCCCTATTATCCCGTCCCTATTATCCCCTATTATCCGGCTCTGAGCTGTGGGGCTTGGGGGTGTTATGCGGAAACCATATAAGTCCATTGTTCAACGGAATAGAACGTCCAGAATTCCAATGGGTGTTGCGCCGCCTTAACGCCGGGTGACACGTGGGTTTGGATATGACGAGATGGTGTGCGATGCACACCTTACGGAACTGAGAACAAGCTCCTCCGTCTCAGACCCCCGTGCAGGGTCCGCGCCAGCCAAGCCAAAAAAGCACGGCAGTGCCATTCGATACGCCGCTCTTCTATTCACGCCATCCACAACTTTCGGTTATACCTCATGATCGGGTAGGTAACACGCAAGCGCTTTCGTTGGGCGACTGCACAACGCCAGAAGCCATACGCATTTACGATCAGACAATGTTTGCGCCTTACAGAACCTTTGCCCCGTCACTCAGCGTCTTTCGGAGCCAATGCAATGGAGGTCTTCATGAGATAACTGCAGGTGCAGCGATCGGTGGCGTCAGGCATCAGCACGAGTCCCTCGGCCACGATAGCGTTGATCCAGCACCCCGGACGCACGGGTCCATAATTCTTCACGGCCGAGCCGCTCAACAGATCCGTATATCCCAATGTCCCCGACCGATACAACAGCAGATGGGTGGAACCCATCATCGGGCCGCAGCCACCCGGCTGACGATCCTTGAGTTCAAAACCCACATGACGTATGCCGGTGAGCAGATCGAAGGCATGTGGCTGCGCATAAATCGTCAAGTCGTTGATGATAGGGCGGGATATGTAACGCGCTGCTGTGTCCCAGAGGCGTTTCCCGTCCGAGGCGCGGAACCCGGTGAGCCGGTCGCCTTTCTCTGAGGGCAGTTGATACGAACGCTGCGAATACTGATAACCCATTAGCAGAACATCGTGCTTCGAACTAACCGCGAGTGTAGTGCCGTAGATGTCCTTGTCTTCTTCCCACAGAGTCTCGCCTGTGTGGGCGTCGAGGCACAGCAGGTGCGAGTCCGCGGGCTCCTTGGCCTGGGGAATTGCTGCGTGTTTGTCCCTTTCCTGATCTGGAAGGTCAACGATCTCCTTGGATGTGTCGATCAAATAGATCCTGCCATCACAGATAGCGATTGCGTTGTGGCGTATCGATTTGCGGGCCTCATAGACCCACCGGGCTTGGCCCGTCTCGATATCCAAAGCAAACAGACTCCGCGACTGGGTCAGCAAATCCTCCATATTCGACACGTTCCTGAAAAGCTGCCGCACAACGTACGTCTGGTCCGCGATCGTGCCGTAGAGAATACCTTCACTCCAGGCAACAAAGCCCCACACGCCGTTCTTGTCCGGAACCGTATACTCGCGTACGAGTGTACCGGTCTTCATGTCGATGCGAAGACATCTGCCGCCTTGCCGAACAAACACACTGTCATCCCCAAGGCACATGTTGCTTCCCGTGCCGGCCGTTCCCACGAGATGTTCCTGATCGTAGGCATCGAGTACGTTCTCCATGGGGTAGGACCAAAGCCGACGTCCGGTAAAAGCATCCACGCCGAGCAGGCCGTCAATCGCCTCGACAATCATGATTCCGTTCTTGCACAACGGCGCAGGACCGCGCCCATGCCGGCTCGGCATTCGCACACCGAAGTCTGTGAACCAACGCATCTCCAGTGGACTTCGCGCCAAGTCATCCGAAGAACACAGGGTATTGGCGGCATCGGCATACTGATGTGTCCATTCGCCCGCGCCTGCCGGCATCCGACCCACCGTCCGCCTCAGATTCCCTGGTCTGCCAATCAGCGCGACTCCGCGATGCGGGTGGAGCAGTCGACTGACTTCTTTTGGCGCCGTCACATGCGCCCCCTCGGTCACCGATCGTGCCGAAACGACGAGTCTTGCGAATTGTGATGGTAGACCGGTTTCGCAAGGATCCCGTTCCAGAACGGTCACACGGGTGCCGTACAAGCCGGCCTGGCTGAGCATCTCGCGGGCCACAGCTACCTGATGCGGGTCCTCATCGACGGCAATGATGTGGAGTTGACTTGCCTTGGCAAGGGCGCAGGCCAAACTGCCATCCCCGCACGCAAGATCAACACAATAGCCATCGGTGAGGTCAGCCGTCTTGAGAATTTCCCGGGCCATCTCATGATATGGCCCCTTGGCCCGATCCGTCGCCACATGGGGCTGGATTTGGCGAATCGGGACGCCGCCCCGAGAAGGCTCAGCACCCACAAAGCAGTAGATCGTGCCCTTGTCAGTGGCGACGTATAATGCCCGGTTTGCGACGGCCAGGCCGAGGGCCACGCCGTCGAGTTTGGCTGACGTCACAACGGTCTTTGCATCCATGTCCACCGTGACGATCTTGCTGTTGAGCGTGCCGGCAACGACCGTGCGTCCCGCGACGACCAGAGCCGGGTCCGGGACCTGGAGTGCTCGCGGCCAATCTGACGCCTCATTTGAGGCGATCGCACGCACCACCGATGAGCCAACCGGATCCGAACAGGAGACACTCCACGCAATATCGTCGAGAGAGAGCTTGCGTCCAATCGCACCATTCGTTGCCTTTGTCTCAATCCACATCGACGACTTCTTGATGGCTCTGATCTCGCTGCCCCGCGCAAATACGATCATCTCCGGCAGCACCGCGGCCGAAGACACCGGCAACCCGCGAGCCAGAAACCGCCCATCCGAAGCCTGGAATATGTCGTCTTCAACAACATACCTATCCTCGTCGAGAAAGGTCACGAACGGCCCCGCTCCTTTGCGATTGCCCCATCCGGCACCAAGCCCCATCAGGTGGAAATAACGGAAGCGCCCAGAGTCACCGTCGAAAACCGCCGGGGTGGCACGCCCGGTTGGGATGGCTAGTGAATTGCCCGCAATGGCAAGATACCCCTGAATCGAGACTCCGCTGCGGGCTCGGTTTCCCCCGTGTGGCTGTTCGAGTACCAGACTGCCCGATGAATCGTTGACCCACAGTGTCTTTCCCGTGGCGGCATCAACGGCATAAAGGTAGATTCCCTCCGAGGGCCAAATCCCGGCTCCAAAATAGACAATGCCATCTTTAACAACGGGTCCGCCCCGCGCCGGCCATCGTGAGATGAGACGATCGTTACCGAGAACCATCTCCGGGTTCCGTCCACCACGTCGTTTCCAAAGCAAGCTTCCGTCGTGAACAGCCAGGCAGTAAAGATACCCATCATCGCTGACGACAAAGAGCCGATCCTTCCAGAGAGCCGGTGCAAATCGCACGGGACCCTCTGTAAAATATGTCCATTGCTCTCGGCCGGTCCCGGCGTCAATCGCATAGACCTTGCAATCGGACGAACTGCCAAAGAAGACCAAACCACCTGAAACCACCGGCTGAAAAGCCAAATCAAAGGGCATTCGCGTGTCACGCCCGGACCAAGCGGGCTGCGGGGGACAGTTGGCCCTCCTGACCCAAGCCATCGTCAGTTCGGCCGGCAGAGGGTCGCTCGTATAGCCACTGCGTGCGGCATCGGCCCGGTACATCGGCCAATCCGAAGCGTGAAGATCTTTGGTTGCCAACACGGACAAGACCAGCATGAGCACTGCACAAGTAGTCATCCGGTAATGTATTCTCAACAATGGCTCCATAGGGAAACCCCTTGTGAAATTCTTGTAGGACATTATCCGATCATTCATCTAATCTGCCCGAGCTAGTATCAGCACAATGTTAAGCCCCAGGGCAGTTGGACACTGAATCAACTACAATCATGCGACCTTTTTAGGCAGTTTGCAAGCATTGCTTCGGGCTTGTGAGGGTGTTTGACATCCGTGCTGCTGCAGTATCCATTGTTTGTTGTAGTTACTCTTGAACTCAAGCAGAGCTTTTCTGAGTTGCTCGACCGTCTCAAATGTGCGAACCCAGAGAAGATTCTCTTTCAAAGTGCGGATGAACCGCTCGGTACACCCATTGCCCTGCGGCTCTCGAACGAAGGACGGAGAGGCAGTCATTTCCCGGAAGACCTGTAGGGTGCAAATATGTGCGTCACGAAGACGCGGGAGGTGTCTCATGTAGAAACTGGACGTGTCATGCTCCACAGGTGATGGAGGTTTGGCCCTCCGCCGTCGGCCGGCAGGGGCAGGCGGCAAATCGCCATGACGCTGCATTGGTCAAGAGCCGTTGTGGTGAGCGGTCATGGAAAAGGCGTTTCCAGCGCCGCCCGCGTCCCTTGAGGCGTGCGATCAGGCATTTGCATTGCGACTCGGTGGGCCCGGAGCCGATTTGGAATCCCTTCTCCAAGAAGGCCGGATAGTCCAGCATGGGAAC
>Ga0208279_1000892_pt1 | contig 19316 bp, 21 predicted proteins | sample AntAceMetag02UKM_FD_184766 | JGI IMG/M metagenome (GOLD analysis project Ga0208279, IMG submission 184766) | Saline lake microbial communities from Ace Lake, Antarctica - Antarctic Ace Lake Metagenome 02UKM (SPAdes) (version 2) | ecosystem: Environmental > Aquatic > Non-marine Saline and... | reverse complement strand
GCCGATGTTTTTCAGAATGTTGTTATTAATGGAGAAAATAGGGCTAAACATGGGTGCTTTGTTATTATATCAAAAAATAGTGGTTGACAATGAGGGAAAAATGCGGGAATTGGGATATTCAATTATTAAATTATTAAGAAAGAAAAATTATCAAGAAAGAAAAAAAGGAAAAGGGAGGTGAAGAGATTAGACTGATAAAGAGGTGGACAAGACGTAGTAGTCGAGGGCGGAGCGGGGGTCGACGTTGTGTTTAATTAATCTGAGGGAATGGATTAGTTTGGTAATTTTTTTAGCGGTGGAGGAGTCGGGGTGTCGGACTAAAATTTGTTGTTGGAGGCGCAATTCTTGGCTGAGGAGGGGTGGGATGGAGTTTTTGTCGGCGCTTAGGCCAGTGGCGACAGCCAGATTTTTGATGGGATCGGAAGTGAGGGGGATAGTTGGTGGGGGGGGGGAACGTATCGTTCCGATGTTGGGTCGGGACTGACGTTCTGAAGGGTGATGGGGACGAAAAGATTGACAGCGGGATAAAATGGTGGGGAGGAGGGCTTGGGGTTTGGCGGTGGTCAGAATTAAAAAATTATTTGGTCCCGGTTCTTCCAGTGTTTTGAGTAAGGCGTTTTGGGCCGGTGGTCCCATTTTTTCGGCATTAAAAATGATGGCAATTTTGTTGGTGTGAGAGAAAGGTTTTTGAGAAAAAAAGTGCCTGAGTTGGCGAACTTCTTTTATGGTCCAGCTACTCTCCCCTATTTTGAGGATGTCAGGATTGTTAGGGTGAAAAGGATTTTGGAGTTTTTGACAAATTATTTTTATCTTTTTTTGAACGGCGGGGGCGGATGAGGAAATGATAAGGGTGGCGGGGAACATTAATGGGTGTTGTGACTAAAAGTTAAACAATGTAATATTAAATAGTATGAAGGACACTGCTTTTAAAGTATACAAGAGTTTGTCGGAGGTGTTGTTGAGTGAGGGCTTGATTGATGAGACCAAAAAGAAAAAGATTGGATTAAGGCAGTTGAGGACAGGTGAGTCTGAAGCGGAGATAATTGAGTCTTTGAGATTGGTGTCGGTGGTGGAGTTGATTCAGGCTAAGGCGAAATTTCTACGAGTACCTTATGTTGATTTGGAAAGGGTGGCTTTTTCGCCGGAAGCTTTGGCCTTGGTGCCGGAAAGTGTGGCTCAAAAATATAAGGTGGTGCCTTATAAACTGGATACCAAAGAAAAAACCATTCATGTGGCTATGGCCAATCCATTGGATTTGGAAACGGTGGAGTTTGTGGAGAAAAAGAGTGGACTCAAGGTGTTGACATCCATGGCAGAGGAGAAGCAAATATTATCTTTTATCAGGGAAAAATATCAGAGAGAACAAGAGATTACTTCGGAGGTGACCAAGGCGTTGGACGAAAGAGAACAGGAGGCAAAGAAAAAAAAGGTGCCGGGAAAAGAGAAGAAAGTGTCGGCGGAAGCGCCGGTGGCCAAGATAGTTTCAACCGTTTTGGAATATGCGGTCAAGGCTCGGGCTTCAGACGTGCATATTGAGCCTCAAGAAGAAAATGTCAGGGTCAGATATAGAATTGACGGTATTTTGCAGGAAAAATATTTGCTACCGCGGAGTTTTTTGGATGCGGTGGTCAGTAGGATTAAAATTTTGTCTAACTTAAAAATTGATGAAAAGAGGGTGCCGCAGGATGGTCGTTTCTTTTTTTCTGCTGATGATGAGGATGTGGATTTGCGGGTATCAACTTTGCCAACTACATATGGGGAAAAAGTAGTAATGAGGTTGCTTAAAAAATCGCAGAAAGTGCCGACTTTGCCGGAGTTGGGTTTGAGGGGAAGGGCTTTGAAAAATTTGATGGATTCAGTTAAAAGACCTCACGGAATCATTATCGTTTGTGGTCCGACCGGTTCGGGAAAAACCACTACTTTGTATTCGGTTTTAGATATTGTGTCAACGATGAAGGTGAATGTGATGACCATTGAAGATCCGGTGGAGTATCAGATGAAAGGGGTCAGTCAGGCGCAAGTAAATACTCAGGCGGGATTGACCTTTGCTTCGGCTCTAAGATCATTTTTGCGGCAAGACCCCGATATAATTATGGTGGGAGAGGTTAGAGATGCGGAGACGGCGGAATTGGCTATTAATGCGGCCTTAACGGGGCATTTGGTGTTTTCCACTTTGCATACCAATGATGCTTCAGGTGTGCCGCCACGATTATTGGATATGGGGGTAGAGCCTTTTTTGTTGGTATCGTCATTGAATTGTGTGGTGGGTCAGCGGGTGTTAAGAAGAGTTTGTAAGAAGTGTGTTCAGGAGGAAGAAATTTCGGCAGAGAAAGAAAGATTGATGAAGAAAACCTTGGGGCCGATATATGACATGATAAAAGAGAGATACGAAAAGGATGGTAAAAAGATGATGTTGCCCAAAATTGTTGGATGTGATGCTTGTAATAAAACCGGTTATTTGGGCCGAGTGGCTATTTATGAAGTGATGCCGGTGACAGAAAAAATCAGTAAGTTGATTGTAGAGAAGGCAGCGGCCTCGTCGATTCAAAAATTGGCCAGGGAGGAAGGCATGTTGACCATGAAACAAGATGGTTATATTAAAGTTTTAGAAGGGATTACCACCGTAGACGAGGTGTTGAGGGTGGCCGAGTACTAAAATGAATGAAAACATAAAAAAGTTTTTAGAGTTGGCGGTGACCAACAAGGCCAGTGATGTTCATTTAGCTGTTAATATGGTGCCAAAATTGAGGGTGGGGGGTAAGCTGGTGGAGGTGGCCGGATATGATCGAATGGAAAAGGAAAGAATGGAAACGATGGTAATGTCTCTTTTGGATGAAACTAAGCGGAAAAAAGTGGAATCGGGGAGAGAGGTTGATTTTTCTTTTTCTATGGTCGGAGCCAGATTTCGGGTTAATGTTTATCATCAGAGTGGTTTGTTGGCGGCGGCTTTTAGGGTAATTCCCGATAAGATACCGGATTTTGCCGCTTTGGGCTTACCACCGGTTTTTGAGTCTTTGGTTGATATGCGGCAGGGTTTTGTTCTGGTGACGGGGCCGACTGGTCATGGAAAATCAACTACGGTGGCTTCGGTGTTGAATCGGATTGCTCAAACCAGGGCGTGTCATATAGTCACAATCGAGGATCCGGTGGAATATCTAATAGACAGTGGTAAATCAATAGTCAGCCAGCGGGAAGTGGGGGCTGATACCAAAACCTTTGCTTTGGCTTTAAGGTCAGTATTGCGACAGGATCCGGATGTGGTGTTTGTGGGAGAAATGAGGGATTTGGAGGCTGTCGGTTCAGCCTTGACGGTGGCGGAGACGGGTCATTTGGTTTTTTCTACCTTGCATACCAACTCAGCGGCTCAGGCAGTAGATAGAATTATTGATGTTTTTCCCGAGGGAGAGAAAGAACAGGTTCGGTTGCAGTTGGCCTCAACTTTAACGGCGGTGGTATCGGAAAGACTGGTGCCAACCAGAGATGGGGGGGTGGTGCCCGCTTTTGAGGTGATGATGGGGACGGCGGCGGTAAAAAATGTGATCAGAGAAGCTAAGACTCATTTGATTAATAATATTATTCAGACGAGCGCTGGGGCTGGGATGATAACTTTGGAGTCGTCGTTGGCAAGGTTGGTGAAGAGTGGTCAGGTGGATGAGGAAACGGCCCTGAGTTTTTGTTTACGACCATCTGATTTGCAAAGCAGTTTAAGAAAAAAGGATGGGATTTTATGAGTAGATATGTTTTTCGAGCTAAAGATTGGAACGGTAAGTTGATTAAGGGGACATTGGATTTGCCGTTGCGGTCGGAAGTGATCAGGTCGATTAAGGATCATGGCTTGGTGCCTTTGTCTGTATTGGCAGAAAGGATGGGATTGATGGACGAACTGAATAAAAAATTTTTTGGTCGGGCCGGGTTAAAACAAGTATCTACTTTTACCCGACAACTATCGACTATGATGACGGCCGGATTACCATTGACCGATGCCCTGTCTTTACTGAAGGATCAAATGGAGGCCAGTAGTATGATGTTTGAGGTTTTGGACGACGCTTTGGCGGCGGTAAGAGGAGGTAGGTCTCTGGGTAAAGCGTTGGAGAAATACAAAAAAGTGTTTGGGGGGGCTTATGTGGCCTCGATCGTGGCCGGAGAAGAGGGGGGGGTGCTGGAAGAAGTGTTGAGTAAATTGGCTCAAAATTTGGAAAATGAAGCCGAATTTAAAGGCAAAGTAAAGGGAGCCATGATTTATCCGATCATTGTGGTGATTGGTATGATAATAGTGGTTTTTATCATGATGGTTTTTGTCATTCCTAAATTGTTGGGATTGTATGCTGATTTTGGTTCTGAGATGCCGATGACAACCAGAATTTTGATGCGGATGTCAACCATAGCTAAGGACTGGTGGTTTTTGTTTCCGGGGGTGTTTTTTGGTCTTATTTTTCTGTTGAAAGTATCAAATCAAAATCCTTTGTGGAAATTAAAAAAAGATAAGTTGTTGATCAAGATTCCAATTCTGGGTAATTTGACCGAGAAAACGATTGTGGCCAATACAATCAGAACTTTGTCGATGATGTTGTCAGCCGGCATTCCTTTGGTGGAGGCTTTAAAAATTGTGGCTGATGTGGCCGGAAACGGTCTTTATGAAGCGGCTTTTTTGGAGGTAGCCGAGAGAGTCAAGAAAGGTTATTCGGTGGCCAGTTCTTTTGAGGAAGTGGGGGTGTTTCCCATGATTGTCAATCAAATGACGGCTACCGGAGAGGCGACAGGGAAATTGGATGAAGTTTTAATGAAAGTGGCCAATTATTTTTCTACCGAAGCAGAACAGTCGGTTAAAACTCTGACGGCGGCCATAGAGCCATTGATTATGATTGTTTTGGGAATCGGGGTTTGTTTTTTGGTAATTGCGGTGATTATGCCAATTTATAACTTGACATCGCAGTTTTAATGGTTTTAAATGTAGTTAGTAAAAATTAAATTTTTAATATGAAAAAAATAAAAAATATGACTAGGAGGGGTTTTACTTTAGTTGAGTTGTTGATCGTTATTGCTCTTATCTCGATTTTGGCGGTAGCTGTTTTGGCGACGATTAACCCGATTGAGCAGGCCAATAAAGCCCGGGATGCCAGTGTGCTGAATGATGCAGCCGAGGTGATGAATGCGTATGAGAGGTATTATGCCAATAGTCAGAATTACCCTTGGATGATGTTTGCGGATCTTCCTGCTCTTACGGTTGACAGTGCCGTTCTTTATGATTCTGAGGATCCGGGTTTTGGTATTTGTTACGCAACTCTTGCTGGTCTTTCGACGGCTACTTTTACTTCTTGTAGTTCTGATGCGGCCGATCAGGGTCTTTTGGTTGACGCTGATGAATTAAAGTCTTCTTTTGTGGGTAAGAGTGCATTTTCTACTACGGTAGATGTCGCCGATGAGAATGGTTTGTGGCTTTATAAAGCTACCGGATCGGGTGGGGCGCTTTATGTTTGTTACATACCAAAGGCAAAGTCGAATAGGCAGTTAGTCGGTAATCTGTATTGTTTGAATGCGACTGGTCCTACTAGAGTTGCAAATGGGGGGCCTGGTTGTGACACTCCGGATTCGGATGGGTGGAGTACTCCGGATTTGACGGGAGCTACTTCTCAGTTTAGGTGTGTACCGGAATAAGGAAAGTTTTGTTGGAATTTGAAAACCCCGGCGCCCCGATGGAGCGGAGCTCAGCGGGGTAAAAAGAGTCGGGGTTTTTTAGTTTTGCAGAGCGGAACCTTTTGATTTAAAATGGTTTATGGAGATTTTGATGGGTTTTTTGGTTTTCGTTTTGGGTTTGTGTTGTGGATCGTTTATAAATATGTTGGTATTTCGTACGGCGGAAAAGTATAAACTGGCGGAAAGGGGTAAAAACAAACAAAATAAAAGGTCTTTTTGCGATTTTTGTGGAAGGCAGTTGGAATGGTATGAGAATATTCCGGTGATTTCGTGGACAGTTCAAGGGGGAAGGAGTAAGTGTTGTGGGAAAAGATTATCAGTCGCCTACCCTATTGTGGAGTTAGCAGTGGGGTTACTGTTTGTGTTTAATTTTTATTTTTTTGATTTTAAAATATCAGGGGAAATGATTTTGGGGTTGGTGGTGATAACAATGCTTGTCTTCGCGGCGGTGTTTGACATTAAACACATGATATTGCCGGATTTTTCTACCGGAATATTAATAGTAGTGACGGTGATTAGGTTGATTATATTAGGGTTTGGGGGAAATTTTGGCCAGGTGGAGTTGAGTTTGGTTAGTGCGGCGGGAGGAGCAGGGTTTTTGTTGGTGTTGTATTGGCTGACTAAGGGTAAGGGTATGGGTATGGGTGATGTTAAATTGGCGGTGTTTATGGGGTTGTGGTTGGGATGGCCGAAAATTGTGGTGGCTTTTTATGTGGCTTTTGTGGTGGGAGCGGTGGTGGGGGGGGTATTGATGTTGGTAAAAAAGCTGAAAAGAAAGTCGCTAATTGCCTTTGGTCCCTTTTTGATTTTGGGAACTTTGGTGGCTTGGTGGTGGGGAGAAAAAATTATTAAATTATTAAATTATTAAGAAAGAATGAAAAAAGGCTTAACTTTGATAGAAGTCTTATTGGTGATGTCAGTTTTGTTGTTGATGATAGGGATTATGACGGGCACTTTGAATCCGATAGCTTTGATTAATAAGGGTAAGGACGCCAGGAGGAAGAAAGATATAAATAGGGTCAAAATTGCTATGGAGGAATATATGGCGGATGAGGGTTGTTATCCGGCTGATTTGACAGAATTAGTTGATGAAGGTAATTGTGGGGGGGGAGTGTTTTCCCCATGGTTAGATGTTTGGCCTTGTGATCCCAATGGTTCACCTTACCATTTGTTTGTCGAGGATGTTGACTGTCCGGCTTGGTTCAAGATAGTTGTTTATCTGGAAAATGAGGAGGACAGAGATATTCCGGGTTGGTGGTATGACAATCCGCCGGGAAGTTATTCATTGGTAGGTGGAAGTTTGAGTAATTCAGATGTAAATTTTGGTATGTCGAGTACGAATGTTCTTTGGTATGAGAGGTTTTTTCCTGTTTATTGTTTTAACACAGGACAGTGTCAGGAAAGCACCGGGGGTGAGCCTGGCGATGAGACTCGACCGTGCCAACCAGCATTACCGGATGGCACGGCTTGTTCTGGGTCCGCTTGTTATCTTGATGGGAATTGTTCGCGTGCGTGTGGGGTGAGTTGTTGTGAAAATGGTCAACCTTGTGATTAGTGGTATTATTAAGTGATGAGGAAGAACGGTTTTACCTTGATAGAACTTTTGGTGGTGATTGCTATCATGTCAATTTTGACGGTGATTACGGTTTCTCAGTTTGGTTCGGCACAGAAGCGGTCTCGGGATGTAGCCAGAAAAGCCGATTTGAATTCTTTGTCTAAGGCTTTACTGAACCATTATGCTGATTATGGATATTTCCCTGATGAAGATGATATTCTTTGGGGGGGTGAGTTTAAAGACGATACTGATTATATTTATATGAAGGTGGTGCCAAGAGAGAATTCTTCTAATATGCTTGATTATTGTTATGAGGTGGGGACTCCTCCGGACAGGTTCATTTTATTAAGTGAGCTGGAGAACGAAGAGGATGGTGACTATGATGAGTATGCTAATTGCGGGGGGGGTTATAATTTTGCTATAGTGAGCCCAAATGCAGCAGTATCAGAGTTTGAATAAGAAAGGTTTTACCTTGGTTGAATTGTTGGTGGTTATTTCTATTTTGGCGACGTTGATGGCGGTATTATTACCCAACTTGATGGGTTCGAGACAAAGGGCTAGAGATTCAAAAAGAATTCAAGAATTGGGAACGGTAAAAAATGCTTTGAGAATGTATTATAACGATAATCAAAGTTATCCTGGGGCGGTGGATAATGTGGCAGATACCGATTTGTTAGTGGAGTTGGTGGATTATTTACCGGGCGTAGCGGGAGTGGGTTATACTTATTATCGAACCAATAGTGGGGATGGTTTTAATTTGTGTACTTATTTGGAACAAGGGGCTGGGGACAGTGATGTTGATTCTCAAATGGGTTGTGGAGTGGATCCGGATAGTGGGATTGGCTCGGTGTGTAATTTGGGGGCGGGAGTGACGGCGGACGGCTTGTTTGTTGTTTGTACTAATTAAAATTTGTTATATAGTATAAGAAGATGAAGAAAAATGGGTTTACACTATTTGAGTTGTTGGTCAGTATCTCGATTATTGCTATATTGACGGCTTTAGTGTCTTTGTCGTATTCGTCGGCGCAAAAAAGAGCCAGAGATGCTCGGAGGAGGCAGGACATGAATTCGGTGCAAAAAGCGGCGGAGCAGTTTTACTCTCTGAGTAATTATAGTTATCCGACGTCGTATACCAGTGGTGTTTCTTCTTGGTCGGCGGATGGGGAGACGATTTTGGCTCTATTTCCCGTAGATCCCAAAAATGTAGCCCCTTATCAATATAGTTGTTCGACAGGAGCGGCTACTGGTTATTGTTGTTGCGTGGTGATGGAAAATAATAATAATGGTAATGCTTCTGATGCTAGTTGTACTTTTGCGGCTGTCGGGGATTATTATTGTGTTCAGAGTCAACAATAGATGAAGAAAGGGTTTACCTTGGTGGAGTTGATAGTGGTTATAACGATTATCATGGTGATTACTGCTTTGGGGGTGGTTAATTTTGCCGGGATTAATAAAAGATCACGGGATAGTCGGAGAGTGGCTGATTTGAAAAAAGTCAGCATTGCTTTGGAAATTTATAGGCAGGAAAATGGTGAGTATCCCAGTGCTCAAGCTGGTTTGGTTCCAGACTATTTGGAAATAATTCCACTGGATCCAAAAAATCCGACAAATCTTTATGATCTTGATATTGGAGAAAAATATTCATATGAGTTGTATGCACACATGGAGGATTCAGGGTCAACAACGGGAACTTACAGCGGGGGTAGTTGTGGTGAGACATGTAACTATAGAACAATTAATCCATAAATTGACTGGGTTTATTTTTGGTTTGTCAGGTGGAAACAGGGTGAGATTGTTGCTCCCTTTTTCTCGGTAGAAGAGACAGTAGAGCAGGAAAAGGAGAGGCAGAGAGGCGAAGAGGCGAAGAAGATAAAGGGAAGGAAGAAGTATCAGAATTAGTAAAGAAGGTTGAATTTGGCTCGGCTTGGGTTTGATGTGTAATGGTTATGTAGGAATTTATATAGGTTTTGGTGGTTGTAATTAAAAACAGTAATTGAGCTTTTTTTAGGTTTGGTCCCCTATTGTTGACATGATACTATAGGTTATATATAATAATGGTAGTTTAGAAGAAGTTTTGTTAGAGTTTAAATAGGAATTCTAAAAAATGAGTAAGCGGGAAAGATTGAATAGACCTTATTTTGGAATACACCCGTACGGTGATCGTGATCCGGTGTCGGTGGCACCTTTGGCAGTGACTCCTACGCATTTTAGTTATAGACGTTATAAGTCGTCTTCCAGGGAGCCTTCAGGTTTATACCAGGGAGAAGGTGGGAGCTATAAGGGTGGATATTTGGGAGCATTCGGAGCTGGTTTGCTGGCAGTTACCGGTGTCAAGTTACCTCCTTTGGAGGCTTTGTCGACTCCTCCACCAAAAGTGGCCGAAGTCCCTGTGGGTGCTTTAAGTACAGGAAGAGTGGAAGAGATAATTACTGAAGCACGGCAAGTGTGTGCTCTTTCTAGAGAGGGATGGGGAGGGGCTATTGAGATTGGTGGAGTGTGGCGAGGGGATCGTTGGAGTGATGGCGAGGGTTTGACTTTGTTAACAAAAAAGACTCTTGCGGGATTGCAAGAAGAGGGTGTTCCTGTCGAGGTGGTGGAGGGTTTTGAAACTGTCAGCCTTAAACCTGGAAAGACAGTGGGTGATGTGGTGATAGAAAATGGTTGCACAATGGATTTCTTGGCGAGACTGAACGGAGTTTCTGAAGCCCGTTTGAGGAAAATGTTGTTAGAGGGGTTAGGAGTGATTGTTCCTAAAAGTGAGGCAAAGGTGGAAGTTATTTTGGGTGGACCAGGCGAAGGCGCCGGGATTGAGGCAGTAAAAATTGAAAGAGAAATCAGGGAGTTGTTGAGAAGGTCTGATCTCGATCGAGGTGGAGTGAGAGCGGAGTGGGTAAATGTAGTTACTGGGGCCGGGGAAGAGGAGGTTTTGTGGGATGTGACGACTGTTACGATAGGAGAAGAATTAAGAACCGGTGGAGGTCGAATAATCACGAGAAAAGGGAGAAAGGCTTGTGTCGGGGTTGCTGGTTTGGAAGGTCAGCTGATACCGGTTGAGGTGTCTGAAACAGAAACATGGAATATTTGGAGCGGAGAGACGTCTTTGGACGTTCCGTTGGTGGTTATAAGGAATGAAGATGACAAAATAGTTAGAATGGTGAATGTTTTAACGGGAGAAGTGTATGAAGGGGAAGCGTTAAAGGTTGTTGCCGAAGGAGAAGAAAAAAGAGCGCCTACTCCGAATCCGAATTTAACAGAAGAGTTGCCGAAAGAACCGGTTCTTACTGGAGAGGTTATTCTTGATATTCCTGTGGATATTCAAGACACTTTAGTGAGTTGTGAGGCTAGCGCTGCGGGAATGGCGGCAATAGGGGTGATGGGTAATCGTTTGCCGGATGGGTATGTGTCTTGGGAGGAATATTTTATGGATGTTATTCCGTCGAACCCAAATCCACACGAAGGGTTTAGGGGTAATGTGGAGACGGGAGGAGGTCAGTCTATGGAGAGTGCTTATGGTGTTTACGTGGAGCCGGTGGCGGAAGCTTTTAGAAAAGCAGGAATTCCGTGTAGAATTTTGGGGGGAGGAGAAGACTATAAAAGGGTTGAAGAAAATATTAGAAGGGGTTATCCGGTTATGGTGTGGGTATCGGGGGATATGAATGCTCCGATTAAAATTTGGACGGATCCCAAAACGGGACAGCAGGTTAAGTTAATTTCAGGGGAACATGCTTGGTTGGCTGTCGGAGTGTCTGCGGATGGATCCCGTTTTTTGATTCACGACCCATATCCTGGAATGGGAGGGAATTTTTGGGTGACTATTGGGGAAGGGAGGAGAAATTTTCCAAATTGGGGGAGAGCTTTTGATGGTATGGCACTGGTAGTGGGAATGGAGTGATGGTTGTGCTTGACCCCTACTGCCTAATTGTTTATGCTTTAGTTGGATGGAAAATTTACTTACTGAGGGTCAAGTGCCAACCGAGTTGTCAGGGTTGGTTAAAAAATCGAATCGGTTGAGAATTATTTTAATTTTTTTGGGAGTGGTGGGTTTAGTTAGTGGAGGGATTTATTTTAAATTACGGGGGGAGGGAAAAGTTTTTGAGAAGTCACCGTTGTCGACCATTCGAACTTCTTTAACAACTTCTGGGTTGACTAATCTTGAAATTGCTGAAAAAACTTTGGCTTGGTTGGATAAACAAAGGGACGATCGAGGAATATATTTTGCCCAAAGATCGTGTAGTACTTCTGTTGAGGGAAAAACAACCTGTGACAAGGTTGTTAGGGCCGGGACTAGTGGGCACGAGGGTTTGTCGGCTATGTATGCCAGATTCAGGTATTATCAGGTGAAGAAAAGAGATGAAGACTTGGAGGTTTTGTTAAATGACATTGATAATTATAGTGATTCGGAAAAAATTTCATGGGTACAAAACGATTTTTGGAACTGTAGCTTTATGTATGATCTTTGGCAAAGTGATTTGTTTAATCAGGAACAGAAGAAGAAAATAGAGGAAATTTGTTGGACGAGTACTTACTATCTCCCGGAGGAAATTGAGTTCGGGCTTTTTGATGGAAAATATCAAACTAGAATAAAAAATGAGCTGGCAGATGTTGATTTGAAGGGGAAAAAACTATCGGATGTGTCTAAAGAGAATGAGGAGAATTTAGTGCAGTTTCTTGATGATTATTCCTCCTACCCTTCTGATTTTGTAGCCAGATATTTTTGGAAGAGTGATGAAAAAGACTTAAAGATGGCTAAAATTTATTTTAATAAAGTGGCCGGTTTATATTGGAAGAAAAATCAATATTTTAACGGTAAGAATGTATGTTTATTGGGTGTCTCTAGTATAGATCTTTTTAAGGTGACGGAGAATCAGGATTATTTGGATTTTGCCGAGTTGATTTATGAAAAGAATCTGAAGGGCGAGTTATCCAGTCCCCAGTTTGTTAGGCCGGAGTGTGGAATATTTAGTCAAAAGCTTTTTGAAGCGACGGGAGAGAAGGGATATGAGGAAGGAAGAACGGAGATAACCAGAAATTATATTAATGGGTTTTTTGATTTCGCCGGTTATTATAGAAATGTCTTGGGGAACGGTAGTTTTTCTTTGGTTAATGATGATGGTAGTTTTGGGTTGACTAGGGAAATTAGAAATAATGGTTTGGTTTTAATTTTATTGGCCTATGACTAAAAAAGGGTTTTTATCTTCTTTTTTTGTTTTGATTGGAGGTTTTTTATTTTTGTTTGTCCTTCCCGAGATGATATATGCCGAAGTTTGTCGTGATGGTAGGGTGTGTGGTACGTGTACTTATTGTATAGGTGACCCCTCTCGGTGTGAAAATTATTCTTATGGAACGTCCTGTGGTGGTTGTAACGATGTAAATGATTGTAATTATCATGGTGATGGTAGACTTACGGGGCAGGCAAGTTGTCCGAATGGTTACAGTGAATATTGTGCTTGTGATGGAAATGGTCATTGTTATCAATATTATGCAAATTGTTCAGGTAATTTGGGTTGTCCTAGTGGCTGGTCTGATGGAGGCTGTGGAGGGGCACCAGATTGTGAGTCGATTGGTGGTTATTGTGGTAATTGTGTTAATACTGCCAAAACTTGTCACAGAGCTATTTGTAGTCCGGTGAATGGTGGTTGGTCGTCTTGGTCTGTTTGTAATAGTGCAACGTGTGGAACGGGAACTCAGACAAGGACATGTACTAATCCCCCACCCTCTTGCGGTGGGTCGGATTGTAGTGGTGACAGTACTCGAAGTTGTGACCTTGGGCCTTGTTCTACTCCAATTTTACCAGATGCTTGGGGATTAGGTTTGAGTCCGGATCCAGTTTATGTTTCCGATGGTGTGGTGGCGAATTTTTACACTGATAATGCGGGAAAAAGAGATCTTTATTATCGGCTTAAGGGGACTTCTACTTGGATTGATGGGAGTTTGAATAATTACTCAAATACAATTAATTTTACGGCGGCTAGTACAGCGGGGACATATGAAGTGGGAGTGGCTGTTTATAATGTGGCGGGTACGGCGGTGTGCTCTTCAAATGGAAATATTTATTGGGTTGTAGGTGGGGTAGTGGGTTCGGATTCGGGTAATGATTGTAGGAACAGTGGTAAAGATTTGGAGGTTGTTAATTTTCCAGACAAGGATATAAAGGTTAGTTCTAGTGTAGTGAATACGGTTGATATTTCATCGACGTTTTGGGGAAATCTTTATAGGTCTTCGAGTCATACGGTTAGACTTGGGATTTCACGACTTGATGGGGCGGAAATAAGTGGGGTGGGAAATCCTTGGCCAGCTCATGGGACATATTTTTATACCTTGGAAACGAAAACTCCTTTACCAATGACGGATTTTTGGTATTCAAAATATTTGGCTGGAATGGCGCCGGGAATTTATCGTCTACATGTGGATTCACCAGAAGATGACGGCAAGTGTACTGGAAATCCTTATTGTAATTTTAACGGTGGGCCTGATTCTTGTGTCGGTTGGGTGTCTTGTTCAGCACAAGACTATGCAACAGTAACAATTAATGCTTCTACCCCTACTCCAAGTCCAACTCCAGTTCCCACTTCCACTCCGACTCCTGTGTCCCAATTTTGTAGTGCGGTGGGGGTACCGGATTTAACGGTGGCAAATAACAGGAGCTATGAAAATAAGTTTAATTTCGAGGTTAGATTTGTAGGAGATGACATTCATTATCAAACATATTTAAGTTCTGATCCTCGTTTCCCCGGTAGTTTGGAGAAAAATTCGGATTGTTATGGGGCGGATAGTAGCCCAGTTACGATAGAAGAGGTGGTTACCACCAGTGATTCAGATAAATGGATTACTGTTCGAGCTAGGAGTAAGAGTCTTGCTAACGGGAAAAGTTGTTCACAGTGTAGTGTGAATGACGGAGTCGATTGTTGTGTTTCTGTATGGGGGGATGAAAGGACTTGTGCTTTGTGTAAACATCCTATTAGTATTGAACTCAGCCAGACTTGGTGTTCAGGTTGGGGAGGTTGGGGGACAAAAATTGAATGGAATGATCAATCGGCAGTAGAAGATGGTTTTGTTCTTTATCGTTGCAATGGGCTTCCTTGTCCTCAGAATACTCGTAATTACTTTGTCGAGGTTGGAGCTAATACTGAGGCGTATACAGATTGTGATTTTTCTTACGGGACTTATTCATATGGGGTTCATTGTTATACTGAAACTGAAAATTGTGGAACTATCCCTCCTCCAATTACCCCAACCAGAACTCCAACTCCAATTATAACCTCGACTCCAACCAGAACTCCCACGCCGACTTTAACGCCCACTCCAACTCTAATTCCTACTCCAACGCCGACTCCGACGCCGGTTAACCAACTTCCTGTGTTTAAGAATTTTTTATTGAAAAATTCAGTTCCAAGTGTAGTGGGAGTGGAGGGAGGAGACATCGGTAATAAAAATCATATTTGTCAGACGGAGTTTTGGCAAACGGAACCAAAGACAGAAACAGATCGAAAGGTGGTTTTTGAAGTAACCATAACCGATGATGATGGAGGAGATACGGTAGACGAGGTGCGGTTTAGACTGAGAGAGGGTTGGTCGAACTCTTTGGTGGCCAGGGTGACGAATTTGTCGACAACACCGGTGGCGAGTTTGTTGGTGGGGAATAACGTTGATTTTTGGGGAAGCGGGGTAACGACCAGTGTGTCGAATGATGACAGGACGGTTAGTTTTTATCTGAAGTTTGAAAGTGATTTTTCGATGAATGTTTATGATATGGGGGTATATGCGGTGGATTCTTTGGGTGGAGTGTTGAGTTGGGGATCTGTGGGTCGTGATTTTAAGGTATGGGATTGTCTGGTAGGAGTGTCGGGTGAGTTTTATGACGCTACCGGGAGTGAACCGATCTGCGCTTCGTCAGGTTTTGATAATTTGGCTACTGAAGCGATGAATTTTAAATCTTTGTCCTTTGGAAGTAAAGACATGACAGTGGTTTTGCCGGATAAAAATACTTATGTGGATGGGGGAAATAAATTGGTTTGGGCTAATTCCTATTTGTCGGCCGACAGGGTTTTTAATGGAGATTTGGCGGCGGCAGGGGTACCGGTGATGAGGATTGATAGTACTAGTCTGCCGAGTGGGAATGAATGTGATCCTTTGGTGGTGGGCAGTAATTTGGTGTCGGCTTATGATGACAATCCGGCTCTGAATGTTGACTTTTCGGCTTTGTTGACCAGCGAACCGTGGTTTCAGGTGGTGGGTGCGGGAGCAGTGGTGACAAATAGAATTTTGGACAACATCCCTTATTCTTGTGCGTCGGATGATGTTTGTCAGCCAGCTATAAGTTTGGAAAAAATTCAGGCTGATAACGGTTTGGTGGCGGCAGGTGGTGGGATTGACAATGAAAGTGGTTGTTCCAGCGAAGATTGTAAGTATGGGATATCTGAGAACTGGGGATTGATTTCAGACATAGTTAAAGAAAAATGTTATTACCAAGATCTCTATAACAAATATAAAGTGAGGGCGGAGATAGGTGAGGTGGTGAGTGGGGATAAGGATTTGTCGGATTTAGCCGGTAGTGGGGTAGTTTTTGTGGATGGGAATGTGGCCATTAGTGGGAACAATAATGTAGTTGTGGGTGATTTTTTGATGGTGGTGGCCAGTGGGTCGATTAACATAGGGGAAGAGGCGGATCAAGTGGAGGGGGTATTTGTAGCGGATGGGGGTATCAGTTCATTAGGGTCTTCAGCCAGTCAATTACAGATAGAGGGTAGTTTGTGCTCAGTGGGAGATATAAATTTGGTGCGGAGTTATGCGGATAAAATTAACAACAATACTTCTCCGGCAACGGTGGTTAATTTTAGACCCGATTTTATCTTTGCCATGCCGGCGGAATTGACCCAAACTTTATCAGGTTGGAAGGAGGGAAATTAAGATGAAATTTTCAAAGAGTAGAACTGGTATGGGGGGGCAGGTAGCTTTGATAGTTCTTTTGGTATCAGCGGTGGTGATGACGGTGGGATTATCGATGTCTGATAAGGCGGTGATAGAAACAAAGATTGATACTGACGAAGAATTGCTGAAACAAGCTTTTAATGCGGCCGAAAGCGGGATCGAATATTATCGAGGAATGGGTAGTATTGATTACGAAACAGGAGACGATCGAACCAGTGTGATAGTGACAGTGAATGATGTAGGGGGAGAGAGTCAGATTAGTTTGGATGGATATGTGATGAAAAATAAGGCGGTTTTCTTTTGGATGGTGGGTCATAAAGACGACGGTAGTATTGATGAGACTGATTTTTATGGGGGCGATAGCCTGAGTATTTGTACTACGGTTGGTTTTGATGGAGCCTTGAAGGTTGATTTTTATTATAAAGAGGTGGAAGCTTATAAGGTAAAAAGAAAAGGTTTTAACTTGGAAGGAAGTGGGGTGGTGTCGGGTTTCGTTGACGATGCAATAGTGACTGATGGTTGTATTGATGTTGCTGATTTATTGGTGGTAGGGACTACTCCCCTATTGTTGACAGCTGTGCCTATTTCCGGAGGAACAGAATTGAGGTTGGTGGGTTCGGCAGGTTTTCCTTTTCCGGTACAGGGAGAAGAAATTCGGGCGGTGGGGACAGTGGATGAGGAGGATCTGGGGATAAGTCAACAAGTAAGAGTCTATGATGTTTATCGAATACCGGCTTTTATGTTGGAGGGGATAACGGCGGGCGGGAGTGTGTTAAGTGAATAAGGCTTTTAGTTTGGTTGAGTTACTGGTGGCAGTGTCGGTGATGTTATTACTGTCGGGAGGAGCTTTTGTTTATATTAATGATTTCAGTATTAAGCAGAAGATGGAGTCGACCAGAAAAGAACTGATATCTAATTTGCGATTGGCCAGGAATTATGCCTTAACCGGCCAGATATCCGGTGGAGACAGTTTGGACTATGTGGAGGTGCAGATTAGTCAGAACGGATTGATGGAGGCTTGGCCCAATGGGGAGGGTAGTAGTTATTATTCTGTGGATGTGTCCCCTGTTGAAGTGGTGGTGAATGTTTCTCCCGATGGAAGTTTGTTTTTTAAGGCTTATGAGGGCAAGATGTTGAAAGATGAAGGTGGCACATTAGTATCTTTTCCGGTAGGCCAGGAGGTGGAGATTATTATTAGTTCGGCAGGAGTGGGAGAAACAAGAGTGGTAGAGGTTAAAGCTTCGGGGATGATTAATGAAAAATAGAAAAGGACAAGGAGTTTTGGAATTAGTGGTGGCCATTGGGGTGATTGCTTTAGTATTGGGAGGAGTGGTGACTTTGTTGGTTCAAGTGATGGGAGCCAGGAATAAAAGTTTTGACCGAAAAAAGGCTACTCGATTGGCCAGTGTGGTGATGGAAAGTTTGGTGGAAGAGGAAAAAAATAGTCCATCAAGTTTTTGGGCATTGAGCGAGAGAAATAATTGGAGTCATGGTGGCTTTGAGGGTTATGTATATTCGGTGGGTTTTACTGAGGTGGTAGTGGGTTGCAGTAAAGGGAGTAAAGCTTGTGCCCAAGTGGTATTGGCGGTGGGTTGGAGTGGAAGCAGTGAGCAGGGGGTTACGTTTACCAGGTTTTTTGCCAAATGAGAAGGAATGGGTTTACTTTAATAGATGTAGTGGTGTCGTTGGGAGTGATTGTGTTGGTAATGACAATTATTTCGGGTGTTTTGATGAATACCTTCAAGGTAAACACAACGGTTAACATAACGGATGTGGTGGAAAGAAATGGTACCTTCGCTTTGATGGAGATCAGGAGGAACATAATAAATTCAATGAAGGATGGAATGGTTTGTCCGACCGACGTGGGAACTTCTTTGACATTGACGGGTAATAATGGAGAGTTAACCAGAATAACTTGCAGTGAAGACGGAGCAATCGCCAGTGCTTCGGCTGAGGGGGCAGTGGTAGTGGATTTGACCGATGATGATGTCAGGGTGACTGGATGTGGAGGATTTGTTAGTTGTGGAACAGCTCCATCAACAGAGATATCAGAGGTGAATATTAGTTTTGGTTTGGAGGCGGGAGTGATAGGTTCAGGGATGGGGGGGTATGCCAGTAGAGACTTTGAGTCGAGTGTGACGGTAAGGGATTAGGGAAAGGAATCGTTTATATGTCAGAAGTGACTAATTAACGTTCCCGTGGTGGGGTGAGAAATAATGGCTTTATAAAGATTATTTTTTCTTTTGCCGTTAATGATATAAACGCTAATATCTAATTTAGCCACTTTTAAGCTTTCTTCTACTTTGTGAAGCATGCCACCAGTAACATCCACTCCTTTTGCCCCAGAAATCCAGGATTTAAACTCCTTAAAGTTTTTTGGGGTAATATTGGGAATAGTTTTTTTTTGTGAGTTATAAACTCCGTCGGTGGTTCCACATTGAATCACTTTTTCGATTTTAAAACCATCAACCATTAGTTGAGAAGACAAGTTGCCTAGAGTAGTTTCTCCGGAAAAAATACAACAACCGATTTTCTCATCTAAGATAATATCTCCAAAAACAATGGGGATAATTTCCATTTTTAAAGCGGCAATGATAGGTTCGAGATAAATTGTTTTTAATTTTTTATTTTGGGAAAAAGAAAAAGAAGATGGGAAAAAAGATAAACAATCAAGTTTGTTTTTAAGAAAAATTTTATTGATGATTCGATTAATGGCGATAGCGTCTTGTTGGACCAGACAAAGCCCTCTAATATCTTTTCGACTTTTAATTCCATTGGCCGTCTGGTATTGGTTGGCCAGAGTGTGTCCAAAAGAACCACTGCCGTGAGAAATAATTATCCTATGTCCTCGCAAGTGGGCCTTTTTAATTTCTTTTGCCAATCGAGAAATAATTCTTGGTTTAGCAGTGTAAGATTTGTTTTTATCAGTTATTAAACTTCCGCCAAGTTTGATTAAAATCAGCTTTTCCATTTCTTTTCTTCCCGTACTTGTTTGAAATTAATTTCCACTGAGATATTTTAGCATGCTTGGCCTTAGATGGGATGAGTTCGCAAACGAAATGCACCACCTGATGTAAAATCAGGCTTATGCAAATACAACCTAATGAAAGAGATAAAATAGCTGTTTGGTTTAGTAAGG
>Ga0208279_1000889_pt1 | contig 19358 bp, 22 predicted proteins | sample AntAceMetag02UKM_FD_184766 | JGI IMG/M metagenome (GOLD analysis project Ga0208279, IMG submission 184766) | Saline lake microbial communities from Ace Lake, Antarctica - Antarctic Ace Lake Metagenome 02UKM (SPAdes) (version 2) | ecosystem: Environmental > Aquatic > Non-marine Saline and... | reverse complement strand
AACAGGACATCAATCGGGCCAAAGCTCTGGGAGCTGATGGTTTTCTGATGAAACCGTTTAATGCTGAGCAATTGTTAACAAAAGTCTCCGAGGTGATTGGTGCGCCCTGAACTGGGTGTCTACAGTATATCTGCATGAGAGCGATTCCTGCACGTTATGGACAATAATCTTGAAATTCGTTTTTGGGGCGTTAGGGGCTCAATGCCTGTATGCTCACCTGAGGTTGTATCCTATGGTGGTTGTACGCCATGTGTGCAAATAATTGCTGATAATGGTACCCATATCGTGCTTGATGCCGGCACCGGCATTCAGGCTTTGGGACGGGAGTATTTAAAAAAGGGGATGCCCGACAACTGTGCGGTGTTTATTACCCATGCGCACTGGGATCATATTCAGGGGCTACCTTTTTTTGCACCGGCGTTTGTGCCGGGATATAGTTTGTCTTTTTTTGGCTGTAATCAGGGAACGTTTACGTTTGAGGACATACTGCGGGAACAGATGCGCAGTCCTTTCTTTCCTGTTGAGCTTGAAAGCTGGCAGGCCGATATTTCAATACAATCTATTGCCGAGACCACCATAGATTTTAATGGTATTTCTGTTACATCATTTTTTGCTGAACATCCGGGCATGACGCTTGGTTTTAAGGTGAGTTATAAGGATAAAAATGTAGTTTATTTGCCTGACAATGAACCTTTCGCACATTTTGATCCGGTGAAGGTTTTTAGCGAACGAAACATAGATATTGTTACTGCTGATATTGAAAGTATCTGCTTATATGATCAGAAAAAATATTTTTTTGATTTCATTCGATCAGCAGATGTTCTTATTCATGACGCGCAGTATACACCTGAGGAATATTCTACGAAAGCAGGATGGGGACATTGCAGTTTTACAACTGCAGTAAAAGCGGCACTATACGGACAGGTGAAACATCTTGTATTGTTTCATCATGATCCGCAGCGTACTGACACTCAGATTCGGGAGCAGGTGCAATCATGTGCCGCCATGGTACGTGCAACCAATGCCGAATTGGTTGTTTCGGCCGCTTCGCAGACTGCAGCGCCTCTTTTTCTGTGAGATGTCAACCGGGAGTGTTCCCGGGTTTGAATGTTACTCCCGCCAGCCGGCCGCTTTGAGCCGTTCAATGATCTCATGCAGCAGCATTGCGGTTGCCCCCCAGATATGATGCCCTGAGAATGAGAAACCCGGTACCGCGCGCTCAGTGCCGAAAATATTTTTGAGTGCCCGCGTGCGTGCATCAGCTGTGCATAAACGGGAAAGTGGAATCTGAAATACCTCTGTGACTTCACGTGGGTCGTGTATGCAGGACGGGATCCCGGGGTGCCAGGCCACGAAAGGGTAAACAACAAAATCGGATGCACAAATGTAGACGGGCTCAAGGCCTCCGGCGATACTGAGCTCTTCAGGCGATATACCGATTTCCTCATGGGTTTCACGCAGTGCACATGCAAGCGGTAGTTCGTCCTGCTCACGGCGTCCACCGGGGAAGGATATCTGCCCGGGATGATGGCGCAGATCATCACGGCGTTTAATTAAAATAACATGCAGCTGCTCTGCTTTTGCAAACAGCACTGCCAATACGGCTCCGCAACGTGGGTCGCCTTGCAATTCGGCAGGCCGTTCCGGGATACGGTTAAGAGGCGACATAGCGATTCGCGTACTTAGTGTGTCGAAATTTATTAAAGAGGCGGAATTTTTAATAATTTTGTTTAAATTCATCTCAGGGCTTATTGTGAAGAGCGGAGTTTGTGCCGCACACTGCGGGGTTATATTGCGGCTCGGGGTAGTAACTTTGAAGCCGGTTTTAAAAGCATATTGACGGGTTTAAAAGTATTTTACAGCATGAGTCCTGTGTAGGTTTTTTTTTGAAAACAAATTTTACGTTTGGCACCGGTCCATCGTTGTTTGTCGTTCAGCAGGCGCATAAAAAGCTTGCCTTCGTGGATGAGTGTTCCGCCAACCACATCTACGCCGCGGTCAAAAAGCGGGTCAGGGAAGAACCCTGCGGTTGGGCCAATAACGGAGACAAAGGCATCACTGTGGCAATGGTTCAGTATGGAATCAAGTGTATTGTTGTACACAGTGGTACTGGTGCAGAGAACTTTATTGCAGTGTCGCAGCTCAGCTGTATCAAGCGTAACATGCACAGCTTACTGTTGTTGGCAATATGAATCATCAAGCTCAACAACAGTAAGCTGTGCGCCGCAGTTCTCAATGAGCTTAATCAGTGGTCTGAAAAATCCGACCATGCCGATGTGGTCCCCCGATTGAATGTTTAGCAGTCCGAGGGAGTCGGTTGCGGTATCAAGGTGCATTTGTTTTGATCTCATGACATGGCTGCACATCGCATTTAAAGCAGCTAGGGCCAGCATGTGTTCGATTGAGTCAGGGGAACCGAAGCGGACGGCGAGAGCTGCAGGTGAACGGGTTATAAGCGGGTTTGCACAGAGTTTTTCGTAGGATTGCCTGTAGTCCTCAGTTAATAATACGTAGCTGATCCCAACCGAATTATCATTCAGGCGTATAGCCATAAATTCGGAATCATGCGGTTGGCCGCCCTTACATAAGGGAGGCAGGAATACTTCGGCGATATCAGGCATGTCCACGGCAGTGGCCAGATTGCGCGTCATGGTGTGGAAATCGTCAAACAGGTTTGAAGTGTGTGTGTGCATATCGTTTGGTTGTACTTCGCCTGGCACGTTATTCAAGCGTGGCGAGTAATAAGTTTTTCACTATCTTCGCGTTCAGAGCGAAATCGGTTGACCACAAAGTTCTCATCAGCATAACCGATAGAGATAAAAAGTGCCGGCAGCGTCTCGCCGGGCAGGTTCAGGCTTGTTTGGATTGCATCTGCATACATCAAAGTGAGGGCGACTGCACATGAACCCAGGCCGCGGGCATGGGCGGAAAGCATGATGTTCTGGGCGGCCATGCCGATATCCATATAGCGTGATTTCGGCATGTCGCGATGCAGGGTTATGAGCAGTACTGTCGGGGCATTGTAAAAACTGAAACTGCCGCTTTCGATAAATGATGCATGGCCATCGCCAAGTTGGGTTATAAAAGGCCGGATGCCTCGAAAGAGATGTTTGGTTCGTTCTACATATTGAGGGGGAATGGTTTTGCCCTTGGAGGGGTCATAGCCCCTGCGTTGTTCCTGATGAGCTTTTTTGACCGCCTGATTGAGCTGTTTCAGGGTTGTTCCCTCAATGACATGAAAATGCCAGGGTTGTTGGTTTGAAGCTGAGGGCGCCCATGTCGCATCAGTGAGCAAATCGTCTAGTACGTCAGGCGGGATGGCTTTCGGTAGAAAACCGCGGCAGGTTCTGCGTTCCCGCAGGCAGGTCAATGCATCCATTAAATCAGGTTCCCTTGCCGGAGTTCATAGTGTCTGAGAGCGTTTCAACAAGTCTTGTATAGCAGTCTTCAACTTCCTGCAGGCGTTTTTCAGCATTGCCGAGAAAGATACCTATTTGACCTACCTCATCCTTGAGTTGCTCAAAGGTTGTGTCTTTATCTTGAATGCGTTCAGAAAAGTCTTTTATCTTATTGGCCAGCAGTTGGGCCGACGCTGAAAAGAAATGACATTCTTCATAATCGGTAGTGATGATTGTGCCGAGTTGTTCGCGTGCTTCCGGGGTTAGTTTAGACATGGTAAGCCTTTCAGGGATTCAATCCGCGCATTCAGGCTGCGTCTGCAGGCTGATATGAGGATTTGCTTGATAATTTTGTTCGTATACCATATAACTTTTATTATTGTACGGCAAGTCTATTTTAGCGCGTGTTGGGAGTTTATAATCTGTCCGGTCTTGTAGCACATAGACTGTCCGGTTTAGAGTCACCTTAGGAGGTGACTTATGAAACGGACAGAATTGCTGCAGGAGATACGGAAGATGCGATTCGAGGATGCCTATTATGGCTGGCAGGAAGGTCGGTTAAGTCAAGAAGAAGCAGCTAGAATTTTGGGAGTATGCGACAGGAGCTTCAGGCGCTATAGGGATCACTATGAAGCCCGGGGGATTGAAGGCCTGATGGACAAAAGGCTAAGTCTAGCCTCCCATCGCCGGGCACCGGTTGATGAAGTGATGTCTTTGCAAGAAAAGTATAGAAGCGAGTATCGCGGATGGAATGTAAAACATTTTCATGCATGGTACCGCCGGGATGGTGGTAAGCGCAGTTATACGTGGGTAAAAAACAGGCTGCAGGAGGCCGGCTTGGCAAACAGGGCAAAGCGCAAGGGAGCCCATCGTAAGCGGCGTGAGCGTGCGGCAATGCCAGGTATGATGCTACACCAGGATGCAAGTCAGCACGAATGGGTACCGGGGCAGCTCTGGGACCTGATTGTTACTATGGATGATGCTACCAGTGAACAGTACAGCATGTTTTTTGTTGATGAGGAGTCAACCCAGAGCAGCTTTAGGGGTGTAGAAGAAACAATCCTGCAAAAGGGCCTTTTTTGTTCACTGTATACAGATCGGGGGAGCCATTACTGGCACACCCCTGAGGCAGGTGGTAAGGTCGACAAGGTTAATTTGACACAGTTTGGGCGTGCGATGAAACAGCTGGGCATTACCATGATAGCCGCATATTCTCCAGAGGCACGGGGCAGATCAGAGCGGATGTTTGAAACGCATCAGGGGCGGCTTCCAAACGAATTGGCAAAGCTGGGGATTACGACAATGCAGGCAGCTAACCAGTATCTGAAGGATAGTTACAAAGCTGCCTGCAATGCTGAATTTAGCTGTGCATCACGGGAAACAGCAACGGCCTTTGTTCCCTATATTGGCATAGAGCTTAACGATATCCTGTGTGAGCACTATGAACGAACGGTGGGCAATGACAACTGCGTACACTTTAACAAACAAAGCCTGCAGATACCTTCAGATCAATATCGGTTTAACTATGTCAAAACAAAGGTCCAGGTACATCGCTACTATGATGGCACACTGGGGGTCTTCCACGGTCCACGGAAACTGGCAGACTATGACTGTAAGGGCCATCTTATGGCAGATTCAAAAAGAAAGGCAACCGTGTAAATCCACTCCACGGGACACTACAAGAAGTGGACAGATCGTGTGCTACAAAAACCGGACATTTCTATTTGCTTTTAACAGTATTTTCTGGACGGGCAGCACAGTCGGCATGCATTGCACAAGGAGTGTGTTTATGAGAGTATAGTCGCGGTAGACAGTTACTGAAGTTTTTTTAACCCGTGAATATGAGTTCGAATATGGATAGCAGCGATATTATTGTTGTTGGCGGCGGCGCTGCCGGACTCATGGCTGCCGGTCAGGCGGCCCGGGCCGGAGCCCGGGTTCTTGTGCTGGAAAAAATGGATTATCCGGGCCGTAAGCTCGGCATAACCGGTAAAGGACGCTGTAATCTTACCAACACTGCTCCGCTTGATGAGTTTATTCGCCGTTTCGGACCCGGGGGCGCATTCGTGCGGCACAGCCTCGCAGCGTTTGATAACAGCGCCCTGATTGATTTTTTCAACGGCCTTGGCATAGAGCTGAAGAAAGAGCGCGGCGGGCGGGTGTTTCCGGCATCTGTGCGTGCTCCGCGCGTTGCTAAAACTCTGCGCGCCTGGTGTACATCAGGCGGCGCACGGATCGTGTGCAGCAGTCCTGTAGCAGCTCTGTGTTATGACAGCGGGCGCATAACCGGGGTATGCTGCGGGGAGCGCAGGTTCTCTTCCCGGGCCGTGATTGTCGCCACTGGCGGTGAATCCTATCCGCTGACCGGCTCAACCGGTGACGGATACTGCCTGGCTTCCGATTGTGGACATATCCTTGTATCGACACGGCCCGCGCTCATAGGGCTCACAACCCGGGAGAGCCGTTCGTGCACGTTTGATGGACTGGTCGTGCGTAATATTAATGCGCGGTTGCTCATTAATGGACGCACACGTGCGGAAGAATTTGGTGAGCTGCACGTCATGAAGTATGGCCTCTCAGGGCCGGTCATTTTAACGCTGAGCGGCATGGCGGTTGATGCTCTGCGAGCGCGTAAAAACGTATGTGTTTCCATTGATCTGAAACCGGCCCTTGACCGCGACAAACTTGATGCGCGTCTGCGTCGTGACATCAGCAAGAGAGCGGGTGAAAAGCTGGGCAGCCTGCTGCGTGGTCTGCTGCCGCGCGAACTGGTCGGTGTGTGCTGTCTGCAGACTGGCCTGAAAGTTGGCAGTCCGGTTCCCGTTATCAAAGATCGCGACCATGCGCGGTTGCTGAATTGGTTTAAGGATTTTAATCATACCGTGACCGGGCATCGGCCCTTGTCTGAGGCCATCATCACTGCCGGGGGGGTCAGTACCCGTGAGGTTGATGAGCGCAGCATGGAGTCAAAGCTGATGTCTGGGCTGTATTTTGCCGGTGAGGTGCTGGATGTTCAGGCTGATACGGGCGGCTACAACCTGCAGGCCGCTTTCTCAACCGGTCGTTCTGCCGGTCTGGCAGCAGCGGTTGCGTGCGGAGCTGCGGGGCGGTAACGGCTCAAGCCCGTTTCAATCCTCGTGGGTATGTCTCAAAGGCATGCTTTCGTGGTGAGCATGGTTTGCTGCTTGGAATGGCTCATAATGCCATCGGTAACAGGATAATCTTTGCCAGCAGGGGTGCGGCCCTTTTCTATATGTTTTGATTTTCCAAATTTTTTTATTGACATACAGTTATTCCTGCGAATAATATATACTGACTGGTCGGTAAATATATTTCGGGCTTTTATACTAAGGCATCCCGCTGCCGATTTCAGCATTAAGCCGATTGTGACGAAAAAAAATTATTTTAACGAACGCAGGAGGTAGGGATATGAAAGCAACCATCATCAAAACCCTTGCAGTATGCTTCACAGTGTTTTTGTTACTGGCAGTGTCGGTCTCCGCCCAAGAGATGCAGAGGGCTTTTTCTGGTGAGGAACTGGCCAGAGTGCGTGAGTGGGAGAAAATCTGGGCCGGGAAAAAAGTTGACAAAACTAATGTCGAACAGGTTGCCCGCTTCCTGCCGGAATCATTTGTGAATATTATAAAGAACCCTGATACCTGGGGCGCTCCGCCCGAAGGTCTTTTTTTTACGATTCGTCCGTATGAATTTATTGCTGAAACACCCAACTTTATCGCAGCCAGTAAGGCAAATGCAGGGAAGGCTAAGCTTGCCGAGGATGGTTCAATTGTAAATTTGGCTGAACTTGCTGGCCGTCTTTTTATGGATCCTGGAGAAGACGCCTTGAAGATGGCCTGGAATTTTGAAATGCAGAACAAGGGTGATGCTTATCGGTACCGCAGATATGCGCCTAATATTAACCCCAAAAGCCGAAGCGAGCGCGTGGCCGACCAGGAATACTGGGAGTTCTATTTTGTGAACCGTACCGAGCTCGATCCCACGCCGGCCATTGCCAAAAATCCCAAGGGATACCGCCGCGGCATGTTTTTGCATATGTATCTGCCAGCTGAGTTTATAAATACGCGTATGTATACGGCGCGTTATATTGACCAAGAAAAAGAGGACGACTCTTACCTGTGGTACAGCCAGTTTCGTCGCATCCGGCGTGTGTCCACGGCGCAGCGAACCGATGCGATTGACGGCGCAGATATTATCTACGATGATGAGTATCTGTGGGACGGACAACTGCTGCGTAATACGTATACCTATAACGGCAAAAAAGACATGCTGACCGACCGCCATGACGGCATGGCTCAGGCCACTCAAAGTTCAGGGCAAACGCTGACTAACGGTCTTAGTTTTGAACGGTGTAATATGCTGGTTGTTGACGCAGTCAACAAAGACCCCAACTATCTCTATAGCAAGCGCATCTGGTATCTGGATCCGGAAACCTACTACATTATGTTCACTGAGATATATGATCAGCAGGGTCGATTCTGGAAGCTGTTTTTTAACAGCACCCAGCCGCTTATGTCCGAGACCGGTGTTATGAAGCCGGTGATTATGGGCACACATTTTTATGATTTTCAGCGCACACATGGAGGTGTTTCAAATCAGCAAAAGATTGCATCCCCAAAGGTGTCGGATTCAACCGTTAGTGCGGAAATGTTTACGACCGGGTATCTCCAGAAAACGTATTAAGTATTTTTTGTTTTTGTTAGCGGCCTAATCGACGGCTGGCCATTTTCAACAATGGCTCTGCCGGGCGCAAGATGCAGAGGAGTTACAATGTACATCATCGGTTTTTAGGCAGCCCCCGGTTAGACGGGATATGCAGTCGGCTCTCGACGGCGCCCGACAGCAGGGCGCGGACGTGAAGCGCTACGACCTGATTAAGCTGGACATCAAGCATTGCCTTGGATGCTGCAAATGCATATTTGATGACTCGGAATTGCCAATCGGCCGTTGCCCGATCAAAGATGATATGGCTGACGTACTGGAAGACTACATCCGCGCGGACGGCTACGTTTTTGCCTGCCCCGTTTACCACGGAACAGTAACGGCGTTGATGAAAAAATTTATCGAACGAAAGTTCGGCCTGTCTTGGCGCGTACCTGAGGCGGCGGGAAAGCTGCCAGAGCCCCGCGTTCCGGTTGATTTCAAAAAAAAGGCAATTATGATTGCTACCGGCAACTCACCGGATGAATTCGTGGAGGTTATGGGTGATCCCTGCTTCGAGGTGATGAGTGCGGACTGGATGATAGAGCAGGTTGAAACCGTCGGGAAAATGTATGTCGGCGGCGTCGAGACGCTTTCTCAGGCCGATATTGACGATCGCTTGAAGAAAGCCTTTCAGGACGGCAGCCAGCTGGTTGCGGCCATTCAAAAAGGACTCTAGTGCTCTGTAAAGTTTAAATCTTTGGGTATATCGATTTCAATTTAATTCGGGCATCATCGATTTTAAATTGCTAATCCACTTCCCGCTGTTTATCGTTGGATGCTTTGGCCCATGCGGCAATTTCTTCACGTAGTTCCTGTATGTCGCCGATGCGTTTGCTTTTTAGACATTGACGTGTCATGGAACTTAATTCGTTCTCGGCAATGTTCAACCAGCTGCTGTGTTTAGGCGTGTAGTGAAATTCAATTTTCTTTGCCAACGCACGTGCTTTATCTGGTGGGAATGCCTGGTAAAATGCTCCGGGAGTATGGGTGTTCAAATTATCACATACTAAAATGATTTTCTGTGCACCTTTGTAGCGTGTTGTAAGCAATTGTTCCATCTCATGCGCCCAGTCAACTTTGGTCCGGCGTGTCCGCGTGTTTGCGTTCCGCCACCCGGTTAATGGTTCGGAGAACATAAAAATACAGGCCGTGCCTGCGCGCTCATATTCATAATCAACGCGTTTAGGCACCCCTTTTTTCGCAGGAATTGGTTCTTGTTTTTCTTTGGTTAACTGCACAGGTTGCTCGTCCATGCAAACGACGGGATAGGTCGCATCATAAGGTTTGGCGTAGGTTTCAAGCACGTCTTCCATGTTCGCGACAAACTCCGAATCTTGGTTCGGCGGTATGACCCAATATTGTATTTTGCGGCGGGTCATACCGTTTTTTTAAGCGTCGTATTCAACGTAGTATGGCTAATGGATTCCACGATTTCCAGCGCAACAACTTTATCGGCCAATAAGCGCAATGACCAGTTCGCATAGCCTTTAGGATGCGGCCCAAGCCGCAGGGCAATAATTTTTGCTTCCTGCTCGTCATCCAGTTTTTTCGGAACAGCTTCATTTTTCAGGAGAAAGGACAACCCCGGGCAGGAGGCCCTGCTTCAGTCATACTAATTGACATATGGAAGGTCTGAAGCACCAGGGACTTTACGAGGCCATTCAGGCGCTCAATTTTAATGTTATCACGATCGAGCCAAAAAAAATTATCTACCTTGATCTGCGCAAAGGATTCCGCAGTTTTGTCTGGAAGAAAAAGACAGGAGATGAAGATACATCATTAGTACAATGAAGAAAAACGACAAATACTATAGAAGACCAAAGGGCGGCGTCATGTTTATAGTAATACTTAAGTATGTATTTCTGGCCCTGCTAAGCAGCACGCACGATACGTGTCGATAATTTTTAAACAAGTCAGCGGCAGTATTTTTAATCTTGAAGGCCACGGTAGCAATGACATGATTGTGCCTGGCCTGAGCACCTACGGCGCTACCAAGCGCGGGGTGCGCTATTTTACCGAAGCGCTCGCTGAAGAGTTGAAAACCACGCTGGTAAAAATCGGAGCTGTCGGCCCGGGCATCGTAATAATCGACCTAGTTCTGGAAGACCTGCGTCGCATGAGTCCGGATGACCGCGAACAGTCAAAAATTTTCATCAACATTTTGCTCGACACGGTCGAAACTTTTAGCCCTTTTTCTGATTGATGAGATACTCAAGGACCCTAAAAACAGCGCGAGCATCCAGTGGATAACATCGGGAAAAGCCAATGCCCGTTTTGAGAACCCGGCGTATCTGGAGCGTGACTTGCCTTGCCAGCACGGCGTATGATAATTTTTTATTGACAATGGGTGTGGATTATATCATAATATTTACTGACTAGTCGGTAATGTTTTTATGCAGAGCCGCTTTGGATAATGTTTGTAACCTGTTGATATATCGAACAAAGGAGGATTTTGATGATAATCAGCGAGCTTTTTTATCGGGAAATTGAACAGCTTTTTAGTGGGATTGATCAGAATATTGCCGGCATAGATGATGCGGGGGGCCGGTTGCGGGCCTTTATTGAACAAGCATCCCGGGGCATTGTAGAGAATAATGATTTTTTTAAAATGTATGTCTCTTTTTTGACCTGTGAGGCTCAAAAGCCGGGTACAGCCAGGATGCTTACAACTTTCTTTGACGGCTATGTAACCAGGCTCGCGGTAATTATACGTGATGGTGTCGGATCAGGCGTGTTCAGGGAAGTTGATGCCGAGTGCATCGCCAGGGCCGCCTATAGTCTCATGGTCGGTTCAATTTTTATTAAATACATTATGAAGGTTGATATTGATGTTGACTATCAAAATACTGTTCAGATTGATTTGCTGCTGGAATCTATTAAAAAATAAGAGCAATAATTTTCCCGGGGAGCGTGTGTCATGAGTCTTCCGAACGGCGCATATGCAGCGCTTGCAAACGCACTAGGAGCAGACAATGTCTGTGATGATCCGGCAGTAACCTCTGGTTACAGTTATATGTGGCTTGCTTATGCCACCCATGCACAGTCGGGCCGCTACCGGCCGGCAGCGGTTGCGCTGCCGGGCAGCACGCAGGATGTCCAAACGATCATACTGCTGGCAAACCGCTACGGTTTTAATTATATACCGGTTGGTACAAACTTGTTTCCGCCCAACATGCCCACGCGGCCCGATACCATTATTATTGATCCCAAGCGCATGAACCGCATTCTGGAAATTGATACGGAAAACATGTTTGCCGTAATTGAGCCTTACGTCACCTATGCTCAACTTCAGGCTGAAACTATGCAAAAGGGCCTGACGCTGACAGTGTGCGAAGGCGGTGCCCAGTGTTCAGTAATTGCCAACAACATGTTTCAGGGCATGGGCGGCACTGGCCACAAGTTTGGTTATAATCGCGGAATTCTCGGCTGTGACTGGGTGCTTCCCAATGGAGAGTTGTTAAAGATCGGATCACGCGGCAATGCGCGCGGGGAGTGGTTCTGGGGTGACTGCGCCGGGCTTAATTTAAAAGGGCTTTTGCGGGGAGACAGCGGCCATTGCGGCGGTCTTGGCATGGTAACGACCATGGCGGTGAAACTGTTTCCTTATCCCGGTCCTAAAGTTTTTCCAGTGAAAGGTGCTAATCCTGATTTTTCCGTTGAGTTTCCCGCAGATCGCTTCAAAGTGAATCTGATCACCTTTCCGACGCGTGAGCAGCTTGTGGATGCAATGTACGAAATCGGGCATGAGGAAATAGCCGTGGCTGTGCACGAAGAACCGGCCAGTATGGTTCTTGCGGGTGAATCACCGTCGGTTGAATACTTTTGGGAACACTGGCCTGAATTTAAAAAGAAATGGGTCAACGTGCTCTCAGTTACGCTTTGCGGGTTTTCATCACCTCGGCAAGTAGCCTATGAGCAGACGGTACTCGATGCGATTGTTAAGGAAACCGGCGGAGAATATATCGCTGAGGGCAGCGAGCTGTGGGAGTACGCCAGCTGCAACCTTGGCGAGCAGTTCCGCACTGGTGGCTCCAACCGTTTGTTCCGCATAGCGGGCGACTTCTTCGTCATGGGCGGGTTCGGATTTGACTCCCTTGACCAGAGTCTGAAGATGAGCAAGGAATACATGTGGCCACTGATTCTGGACGGCATCGAAAAAGGACATCTCGCGCCCGATGACGTGGGCAACGACTGGCTCAACTCCTACCAGTTGGGGCATTTTTCGGAGACCGAGCCGCTTATCTATTTCGAGCATGACCTTGAGGCGGGCGGTACCTTCATGAACGGTTATGTCACCACGGTTATGGAGGCGGTGAAGCGTAAAATGACCAGTTCGTGGCCTCTTGGCCCCATGAATTATATTACCGGACCGGCCATGTGCAACTATCACGAGCTTATGAAAAAAATTAAGGTGGCCCTGGATCCGCGTCTGACGTCGAATCCGGGCTATCCGGTGCCGCCGGAGCCGCCGCAGGGATGAACGCAGACCGTATTGAGGAGATGAGCACTTATGAGTGAACAAACCCCGGCCATGGTTGATTATCAAAAACCGTTTGACGATGTTCCTTATAGCGAGCAGTGCGCCGGGCGTGTTGCCTGCCACGCGGAGACTAAATCAGGGCTTACAGGGATTGTTGGACAGGAACAGGTGTATGACAGCCCGGATGTGCTCGCCCGGTATGCAGCAGACCTGAGTCTTGAGCACGGCGGTCGTCCCGCTTTTGTTGTGCAACCCCAGAATACAGATCAAATTTGCGACTTAATTAAATACGCAAATAGCTTGAAAATGCCGGTGGTCCCTTTGAGTTCCGGCACGCATGCCTATGGCGCGGGGCTGCCGCGTCTGGGAGGCATGGTGCTTGATCTGTCCAGCTGGCAGGACATTCATGCAATTGATCATCGCAACCGGGCCGTGCGTATAGCTCCGGGTGTGAATTATGATCAGCTGCAGGATGCGCTTGAGCCTAAGGGCCTGCGCGCGCTCATTCCTCTGCTCCCGCGCCGGGATCAGTCGGTTTTGACGGCGCATTTAGAGGCCCAGCCCATGCTGATTCCGGAGTTTAATTACAGCGAACCGGTCTATACGGTTGAAATTGTACTTGGATCCGGTAAAATTTTTCGCACCGGGGCGGCAGCAGTAGCGCCGCCCGGGCAGACTGCAAACGATATGGTTGGTCCCTGGGGACCGGGGCTGGACTGGAATCGTCTGCTTACCCGCAGCCAGGGAACCCTGGGAGTTATTACCTGGGCCAATGTCATGGCTGAACCCTTGCCGCTGAAGCAGAAGCTGTATTTTACCAGCGCTGACTCACTGGAGCCGCTGACGGCCTTTACAAGCCGTTTGCAGAAGAGATGGCTTGGATATGAGTGTTTTATTCTTAACCGGTCCAATCTGGTCTGTATACTGGCGCAGAATTCTGATGAAATTGAATCGCTGCAGCAGAGGCTGCCGGCCTTTGTGCAGATTTTCTGTATCGGCGGGCTGAAGCGGTTTCCTGAGCAGAGAATTGCCTGGCAGGAGGCTGACTTTATGGAAACCTCTCAGGAGTGCGGGTTGACGCCGCGTGAAATTTTGCCTGAGGTTCCCCGGGCGGCACGTTTTTTTGAAAAAAATCTGCGCAGATGCTGGCCGGGTGACATGTACTGGAAAGATATGCGCCAGGGTGCCAGCGCTGATATCTTTTTTCTTACCACCATGAACCGCGTACCGGTATTTATTACCGCCATGCAGAAGCAGGCTGCGCAGGCCGGGTATAATTTTCAGGATATCGGTATATACGTTCAGCCGATTGAAAACGGACGTGCCGCGCATCTTGAGTTTTCTTTGCCCTACAACCCGAATGATGCCCGCGCATGCGCGCGAATGCGCGACCTGCATGCCGACGCAAGCAGGGTCATGTACACGAACGGCGCTCTTTTTACGCGGGCATACGGATCATGGGCTCAATTGGCGCACGGCTGCAATGCCGCCCAGCAGCAGACCGCGTGTCTCATCAAGGAACTGCTGGATACAAACAACATCATGAACCCGGGCAGGCTGGGGTTGTAGTTTCACACGGAGGAGAAAACGATGAGTCTTGAGAAATACCGCTGGGATTTGGTGAATTGTGAGCGTTGTTCTATGTGCAAATGGCAGCATCCCTGGAGTGTCAAGAGCCGTGAGCGTGCCATGGTATGCCCGTCTCTCAGAAAATATCATTTTGATTCCTATTCCGCGCAGGGCCGCTTTGATCTGGCACGAGGTCTGCTGGAGGGTGAGTTCGAACTGACGGACCGGGCCCTTGAAGTAATTTATGCTTGCACCCTGTGCGGAGCCTGCGATGTGACCTGCAAGTTCACGCGCGACATGGAGCCGCTTGAAATCCTGCACGAGCTGCGCAAATTTTGCGTGGAGCAGGGCAGGGGGCCACTGGCCGGACATATGCCCGCGGTTGACAGTATTCGCAAAAATCATAACCCCTGGCTGCAGCCGGCCGCTCGCCGCGGCCACTGGGCGCGTAAAATGAATGTTAAGGACCTTACGAAGGAAAAGGCCGAGGTGCTGTACTTTGCCGGATGCACCTATTCCTATAATGCAAATCTGCAGCAGGTCGCGCGTTCGACATTGCGCATCATGCAGGAAGCTGGCGTCGATGTGGGGATTCTGGGAAAAAATGAATTATGCTGCGCGAGCCCGATTGTCAAGGTTGGCATGCAGGATTTGTTTCAGGAGCATGCAGCAAAAAATATTGAGATGTTCAACGGTCTGGGTGTTAAAACGATTGTTACGTCATGTGCGGGCTGTTACGGGGTATTTAAAAGCCAGTATCCTGCTATCGCTAAAATGAATTTCGAGGTCAAGCACAGCGTTGAGTACTTTGATCGGCTGATTGATCAGGGAACGCTGCGGATGAAAAATGAGATACCCCTGAAGGTTACCTGGCACGATCCTTGTCATTTGGGCCGTGGCGGCGAGTCGCAGGACCTCTGGGAGGGTAAGCGCATCAAGTGGGGACTTTCAGAGCCGCCGCGGCAAAGAAATTACGGCGCGCACGGTGTGTTTGACGCCCCGCGCAGGGTGTTGCGGTCAATACCTGGAATTGAGCTTGTGGAAATGGAGCGCATTCGTGAATTTTCCTGGTGCTGCGGTGCCGGGGGCGGTGTGAAGTCGGCTTATCCCGAGTTCGCTGTGGAAACCGCGCGCGAACGCGTGCGGGAAGCATGCGACACCGGGGCTGAGGCTCTGGTGACAAGCTGTCCCTGGTGTGAGGCCAACTTGCAGGATGGTATGTATGCCGAGGATGCCGCGCTTGAAATGTTGAGCTTGGTCGAGCTGATAGAACGGGCTATAGCTGAGTAATAATGATGTGCGTTTTTTTGGTGTGTATGCTGTCCAATACAGCGCTGGGAGCGGAAACAATAAATGTAATTTATCAGGGTGCGTGCGCTAAGAATTTTGATGACCCCTGTTGCAAGCGAGAATGCTATGAAAAAAGGACTTCTTATTTATTCTTCAAATTATGGTTCCACGGCGGAAGTGGCTTATTGGATTAAGGCTATTATTGGTCTTGATCAGTCACTTGATGTAAAAAAGATTGAGCAGGTGGTAACGGTTGCTCCGTATGATTATGTCATTATCGGTAGTAGTACAAAAACCGAAAAGCCGTTGCCGGGAATTTATAAATTTGTTGAGGTATTTAAAGAGGAGCTTGTCAAAAAGCAGATTGCATATTTTCTTGTTTGCGGTGACTGGGATGAAACCATGGTGTTGAATGTGCCCGGCAAAAAGCCGCATCTTATTGCGGGCAGGAATTATTTATACGATATTCAGAAAAAATTCCCAGAGATCAAACCTACTGTCATAGGTGGTTTTGGGGGTCGACAGGTCATGCCCGCACTCGATGGTTTTGATGCTTTTACAATCTGGATTTTGGAGAAGCTGGCGAAGGAAGGTTGTGGATGGGTAGGGTTGGACATTTGGGAGTCGTTGGTGCCGGAGCGGGTTGAGGCCTTCGGCAATGAGGTTCGTACAAAGATTCTGGGGCTTGAGCCGTTGATTGATGTGGAGAAATACCGCAGCTTTTGGATGTCGCAACAACCCGGCTCTCTTGCTGATCAGGCAAAGCAGAAATATCCGTTTCGCCCGTATACGATTAAAACAAGTACCGCCAAAATTTATTTTTCGCGATCGCGTATAAAAAGCAATCTTGACGGCACTGTCGCCTTGCTGCATGTTTGGGCGCAGCAGGAAGGGTTTGAACTGCGGGTTCAGCGGGAAACTTTTTTTAATGTCTATTACCATGCGGTTAAAACCATTGAAAATAAGGAAAAAACTATTCACATCGTTGCCGCTGTTATGACCGATGATCCGGGCAATGTGCATGTGTCCTTGCGCTCGTGGGAAAAACCCGATGTACGTAAGCCTCTTGAGGAGGCAATTGGCAAAGCCGAAAAAGTCCTGTGGGCTGACGGCAGAAAGATCGAAGGCAGATAAACAGTCATCAACTATGGAGTGTGAGTAATGGGTAAAAATAAGTTTTGTTTTCCACAGCAGCGACATGTCGAGGCAGTAAAAGAAGCCCTTGCCACAATAATTGGCAGTGATTCTTTCAAAGCTTCGATGCACAAGGACGGTGTATGGGAAGCTGAGATTTATTTCAGTACTGGCGAATTGTTTGAAAAAGCGACAGTCGCGCGGGTTGATCTCTGCGGCGGTTCGGTTGAAGGAGCGCGCACCGATATCACCCTTGTGCAGTCTTTTGTCTGGCCGGTAAATCCCTTCATCCCCGGCTTGATTCTCATGGCCAGCGCCAGCAGCACTGAGGTCGGTGACCCGATCATCACGTTTTTTACAGATCTCATCATGCAGGCCGGAGAAGTCCGACAGGAAGATAAAGACGTGTTTACCTCCGGGCTTGCCGCTGCCTGTCAGCTTCACGCTCAGGATATTAACGAGTATCAGGCTCTCATGGCAGGGCGCGGCATGCTTGGAGGGTGTGCCGCAGAATGCGGGATGTTGTATTTCTTCGAAGAAAGCGACGCCGGGCTGCTTGAGGATCTCATTAATGCAGCCCTGAGTTCTTACCAAAGTCTTGTCCGTGTTGCTCCGCAAACGTCTTTAAAAGATGATTATGCAACAATGAGGGAAAATCATCGTAAAATTATTGACTGGATAACAACGCAGGACTACGGATTTAGAGTGTCGCGGGAAAACGGGATTCCGCTGTCGGTCATAAAGGCATATGGCTTTCCGCCAACCGGTTAAGGTTGCATGTATGAGATGCGGGATTGATTTCAGGCTTAAGATGGCATGATCTAATATCTAATACGTAAGGCATAAAACAGGTTAGCATATCGAATAACTATACTGACCGGTCGGCATATTCTGGCAATTTTTATATACGCTGATCCCATGAGAAAGGAAATCGTTATGCAAACCTATGGGCAGGCTTTTCAGGCGCGTTGTTATGAACTGGCACAGACGGTAAATCTTGACGCGATCAGCGTAGATGATGACCGCCAGTTTTTTTACGACATGTTCACGCGCTATCTTGGCATGATTGAAGAGTATTACGCTATAAAAATGCATGCCGAACAGGCCGCGCAACGCGAAAAATTGAGTCTCGTGCATTGTTCGGGTGTTAAATCCGGCGCATTAATTTCAGAAGGAGACACAGCATGAACATCAAAGCAACGATGTGTTTATTTGGTATGTTTTGCATCGCGGTCCTGGTGTTGGCAGGCATGAGGGAACTTGCTTATGCACAAGGCGACGCTCTACCGGAAATCAGTGCAGCATCTAGCAGTATCAGTCCTGATCATCCTGAGGTTGAAGATGGCGTGAGCTGTGTTGATTGTCATTTCGTTAAGCTTGACGCGCAGACCACGGCGACAAAGGTTTGGCTTTCAGGGGACTATCTTAAGTACAGTGCCGGTGATGGAATTATGTCGCAGGAAAAGCTGAAACAGGAGATTGTCACCATAATCGGCGGACGTAAGCATAACCGAACATTCGTACTTGGAACTTGCATCAACAATATACCCCTGACAACCACGGCTGATTTTGTGCTTGATCAGCAGACCATGACGCTCTACGGCATGCACGAGAAAGGTACAACCAAGCTGTTTCACATTCAGCAAAATCCGCGTGTGAGTTTGAACTGGCATGAAGACTTCAAGTCTTGGGGTAAGGTATTGTGTGTGCAGTTTATCGGACATGCTGTGCTGCTGGATGGAGCTGATCCTGAGTTTGATCAGGTACTCAACGATTGTATTCCTTATGAGCAGCTCGCTGCTGAAATGAAAATTTCACCGGCTCGGGCGCGTGAAATGGTTAAAGCTGGCATGCTGATGAGTAAAATCAGGATTGATTTGATTACGGTTAATAATTCCGCCTTTGAGCAAAAAGGCCTGCGTAAATATCAGCGCTGGGAACGCCCCGGGGCTTTAAAGCGAATTCCCGCAAAGGAGTAGACAATGTTTGATGTTGCAATTATAGGAGCGGGACCAGCCGGGTTGCACGCGGCTATCGGTACAGCCCGAGCGGGTCTGCGGGTGGTATTGATTGAAAAACGCATGGATATTTCCAAAATTACGCGCTACTGCAGCGAACATTTTATTCTGGATGAAAACTATAACGGCGATACCCTGATTGTCGAACCCGGCCTGCCGGCGCAGGGGCCCCATCGCATCGTTCCCTTCAACAAAAAGAATAAAATAAGATCTGCTTGTTTTGGCTGGGAAATCGAGTATACAGGCCCGCTGTGCCCCTGTCTTGATAAATATTATTTTTCAGCTGATCTTGCGCATAATGCGCATTTTGCGTGGGCTGACGGGCGGCCTCTGGCCTGGAAGTATGACAAGGGCGGTCTTGTTCAGCAGCTGCTTGAGCAGGTTCTTGCTTTGGGGGTTGAATACATGCCGGGCACAACCTGCTATGAGGCCCGCGATAGCCTGAACAGCGAAGGGGTGTATTTAAAGTGCGTCAGTAGGGGAAAGCGTTTCAGCGTGTGCGCGAAAAAACTGATTGCTGCCGACGGTGCCAGTGCGCAGGTAGCCCAGAGCATGGGTATAAACGCTGATCGCATGTACTTTACACAGGCGCCGGTGGTGGCGATCTACATGTCTGGCGTAAAAGAGTATCATCGTAATCACTGGGTCGGCTATTGGGGGCTTTGCTACGGATCTAATTATGCGCCGCTGATCGGTACGGGCCCGTATGAGCATTTTGACTGGGCCGACCTGATTATGGTTGGCACT
>Ga0208279_1000887_pt1 | contig 19372 bp, 17 predicted proteins | sample AntAceMetag02UKM_FD_184766 | JGI IMG/M metagenome (GOLD analysis project Ga0208279, IMG submission 184766) | Saline lake microbial communities from Ace Lake, Antarctica - Antarctic Ace Lake Metagenome 02UKM (SPAdes) (version 2) | ecosystem: Environmental > Aquatic > Non-marine Saline and... | reverse complement strand
ATGCCTCTATTGATACCACAAGAATCCTATCTTGGCGAGAGCAGAGTCCTCGTCTAATCTAACATTGTCAAAGTAATTACGCCTTGAGCATTGTAGGCGTGGCAACTGGCCCATACGGGGAAGGCGTGGTATAATGCTTGCGTGCAGAATGCTTGATGAATGGGGGGAGATCTGTGACAGTTGCGTCGCGTGAACTGAGCCCCGCGCAGCTACGGCGGCGCGGCGAAGTCAAGGACCTGGATTTTCAATGTACTGACGAACTTCCCGAATTGACGGAAATCATTGGCCAGGAGCGGGCCACCCGGGCCATCGAGTTCGGCATTGACATTCCCGCCCGCGGCTATAACGTCTATACCATGGGCCCTGCCGGTGCGGGCAAGACCTCGACCCTCATGCGTTACCTGGAACGCAAGGCCAGCACCCGTGACCTGCCCGACGATTGGGGTTACGTCAATAACTTCAGAGACCCCCAGAGCCCGGACGCTCTGCGACTGCCGCCGGGCGGTGGTTGCGCCTTTCAGGACAAGATAGACGAGCTGCTGAGCAGTTTGGCCGAGGAGCTGCCCAGGGCCTTCGAGAGTGAACAGTACGAGGAGCATCAGCAGAAGCTGGCTCGCGAGTTGGACGAACGGCGTAAGGTCGAATTCAAGAAGATGGAAGCGCTTGCTGCCGAGAGCGGTTTCGCCATCGTGCAGACGCCGATGGGCTTGGTGTTGGCCCCCGTCATGGAGGGCAAAGTGCTGAACCGCGAGCAGTACATGGAACTTCCGCAGGAGCGGCAGCAAGAACTGGAAGCACAGGAGCCGATGCTCCAGGAGGAACTGCAGGCCACACTGCGCCGTGTGCGTGACCTGGAACAGGAGACCAGAAAGCGCATGCGCAATCTGGATCAGGAGGTCGCCGCGGCGGTGGTGGCGCCTTTCTTCCAGCCGTTGCTCGACGAGCATGCAGCCTGGTCTGAGGTCGTCGCCTATCTGCAGGCGGTGCAGAGTGACGTTGTGGAGCGCACAGGGCGTATACGGGCAGCGCTAGCAGGAGAGGATGGTTCAGAGGAGTCCGCGAGCGCGCCGGCATGGCTGCCCTCGCCGGCAGGCTCGCCCTTTGATCGCTATCGCGTCAACGTCGTCGTGGATCACTGCGACCAGGAAGGGGCGCCGGTCGTGTTGGAGACCAACCCCACGTACTACAACCTGATCGGGCGGTTGGAACACCGCGCCCAGTTCGGCACGCTGGTCACCGATTTCCGCATGATCCGCGGCGGCGCGCTGCACCGCGCTAACGGCGGCTATCTGGTGGTGGATGCGCAGGCGCTGCTGCGCCAGCCGCTGGCTTGGCAGGCCCTCAAGCGCAGCTTGCATCACAAGGAGATACGCATCGAAGACCCTGGGCGGCAGATGGGGATCATTGCCACCACGAGCCTGACCCCGGATCCTATCCCGTTGGACGTGAAGGTGGTGCTCATCGGCGACGCCCAGACCTACTATATCCTCTACGCCATGGACGAGGAGTTCCAGAAGCTGTTCAAGGTGCGGGCCGACTTCGCCGTGGACATGGAGTGGAACCAGGATAACGTGGAGAAGGTGGCGCGCTTCATCCACGACCGCTGCGAGGATGAAAGACTGCCTCACTTCGACCCAGGAGCGGTGGCCAAGGTTCTGGAATACAGCGCCCGCCTGGTGGAAGATCAGCACAAGCTCACCACCCGCTTTGCGCACGTGTCCGACATCATCTGCGAGGCGGCCTATTGGGCGATGCGGGCAGGGCATGATCCGGTCACGGCAGGGGACGTGCAGAAGGCCATTGACGAGCGCATCTACCGCGCCAACCAGATCGAGGAACGGATGAGGGAGCGGATCACCGAAGGGACGATCATGGTGGACACCGCGGGCGAGGTGGTGGGACAGGTCAATGGGCTGTCGGTGGTCATGCTGGGGGATTATCAGTTTGGCCGTCCCAGCCGTATCACTGCCCGCACTTACCTGGGTCAGCAGGGTGTGATCAACATCGAGCGGGAGGCGCGGCTGAGCGGGCGCATTCATGACAAGGGCATGTTGATCCTGGCTGGCTACGTGGGTGGCAAGTATGCCCAGGACGTTCCCCTCAGCCTTTCCGCCAGCGTGGCCTTCGAGCAATCGTACTCGGGGGTGGAAGGGGATAGCGCCTCCGTTGCCGAGACATGCGCGCTGCTTTCTAGCCTCTCTGAATTGCCCATACAGCAGAGCATCGCTGTCACGGGCTCCATCAATCAGAAGGGCGAAGTGCAAGCCATCGGCGGGGCGATCCACAAGATCGAGGGCTTCTTCGAGGTCTGCCGGGCCGCGGACGGTGGCCTGACCGGTGAGCAGGGTGTGATCATCCCCGAGGCCAACGTGCGCCATCTCATGCTGCGAGAAGAGGTTGTTGAGGCGACGGAGAAGGGGCTTTTCCACGTCTATCCGGTGCGCACCTTGGATGAGGCCATCCGCATCCTTACCGGTGTCCAGGCGGGCGAGCGGGACGAGGAAGGAAACTACCCTGAGGACTCCGTCAGCGGGCGGGTGCAAGCGAGGTTGAAGGATCTGGCGGAACGGCTCAAGGCCTTTGGCCGCGAGCCAGACAAGAAACCCGATGCCGCAGAGAAGGACGAACTAAGGGACGAACTAGGGGAAGAAGGGCCGGAAGCGAGCGGAGACGCCCAAGGTGAGGAAAGTGATGGTTCCGAAGGAGGTGGGGATGACGCGGAGTCCCTGCGAATGGGCTGCTGAGGTACTGGGCAGCGGCAACGATATCTTGGTGACTGTCAAGGTCCTGTGGCTGGACCTACTCAGCCAGGGGATTGGCACTGGCCTTTCGGTGGACGCGTTCACTGCCCTGCTGGAGGCCGATGAGCGCTTCGAGTTCTTCGAGGGGATTGACCACGGCGACGGGGACGAGGAAGAGCGGGCTCTGATGGAGGAGATTGGCTTCCACAGCGGCCTCCGCGTGAAGTTGGCCGGCAGGGAGTTGACGCCAGAGTACGTTGCCCGTATGCTGCAGGAGAGCACGCAGAACATGTTGGAGGCGCTGGAAGGCGCCTGGGAAGTGCGCCCTGATGACGATCCGGAGGCCGAGCAGCAGCTTCTGGAGATCCTGACCATGGCGCAACGGCTGAAGCACGAGGTAGATCAGGCTCTGGAGGAGGTGGGTGAGGAGGGTGAATAGACCGACGAGACCAGGTTGGACATCTATCATTCATTCATTCATTCAATTTATTCGTTTTTTCCCTTGTGCAGCCAATCACTGCATGAGCTCACTTCAATAGTTCATAGAACGTGGAGGTCCTAACATGAGAGTGGAACTCATTCTTCGTATCATAGGGTTCATCGTTGTTGCTATCATCGGTTGGCAGGTAGGCGGCATGGTTTCTGGCCGTCCCAACCCTCTGCAAGATCCGATAGCGTTGCGCTATGTGATCGGCGGAGCGGTGGCGGGAGGCGTCTTGGGCTTCGCTATCGCGCCCTGGTTGACTCTTCGACCCAGCGCCTGGGCTCGTCGTGTCATCCGTCAACTGTCGGCGGCTCAACTAGTGGCCGGCACCATAGGGCTGGTAGTGGGCTTGATCATCGCCGCCCTGCTGGCCTGGCCGCTCGGTCTTCTTCCGGAGCCGTTCAACAGAATCCTGCCGTTCATCGGGGCCATTGTCTTTGGCTACCTGGGCATCATGATCACCGTGATGCGTCAGCAGGATTTGAGAGCCCTCTTCGGTGGGCGGCGGACCCAAGCCAAGGCCGAGGATGAAACGCCGGTCCTGCTGGATACCAGCGTGATCATTGATGGTCGCATCGCTGATGTCGCGGCCAGCGGCTTCATCCGCGGCCCGATGATTGTGCCCCATTTTGTGCTCAGCGAATTGCAGTACATTGCCGACTCGCCCGACACCCTGCGCCGCAATCGGGGGCGACGCGGGCTGGAGATCCTGGAGCAGTTGCGCAGGGATACCCCCGATAAGATCCGTTTCTCGGACATGGACGTGCCGGAGGTGCGGCAGGTGGATGACAAGCTCGTGCAACTGGCGCAGCGCCTCAAATGTCCCATCGTGACCAATGACTACAATCTCAATCGTGTCGCGGTTCTGCAAGGGGTCGATGTTCTCAACGTCAACGAGTTAGCCAATGCTGTCAAGACGGTTGTGCTGCCCGGTGAGACGATCTCTGTGGACGTCATCCAAGAGGGCCGAGAGATGGGGCAGGGTGTGGGTTATCTCGACGACGGAACGATGATCGTTGTGGAGCAGGGGCGACTGTTCCTGGGCCAGGAGATCCAGGTGGTGGTGACCAAAGTGCTGCAAACGGACAAAGGGCGCATGCTCTTTGCTCAGCCGCTGGAAGGACGTTGAGCATGTTGTGGTAAACACTTATCTTCCCGCGGGCTGTGCTACCTCTTGAGCCTACGGGAGGATCGGCGAATGCACGTGGAAGGACACGAAAGGAACGAAAGAAGGACACGAAAGGAACGAAAGAAGGAAGGAAGTGACGGTCATTACCTTATCGCGAGAATTGGGTAGCGGAGGCGATCACATGGCCACGTTGGTGGCCGAGCGGTTGGGGTTAGGCTGCGTGGATCGTGAGCGGCTGTATCGCGCCGCTCTGGCTGTCGGCGTGTCGGAGGCCGCTCTCCTGGAACTGGAGCTGTCGGCCGAGCAGCCGCTGGTGGTGCAGATTCTGAGTTCGCTCCGCTCGGTGCCGCCCACGCCGCTGGAGGCACGGCAGCGCAGCGCCTTCGCACCACCGCTGACCAGCCCGCTGGCGGGCATTTTCTCTCCCGTGTTACCGCCAGCCACCATCGCCGTCGCTGAGCCGGTGAAGATGTTGAACCAGGTCATCGAGAAGCGGGCCCGGGAGGGGAACGTGCTCCTCGTGGGGCAGGGGACGCAGGTGCTACTGCGCAGCTACCCAGGTGCTCTGCACGTGCGCGTCGTTGCCCCGCAGGAGCATCGCATCGCTACGCTCCAGGCCAGCGAGAAGTTGAGCAAGACGGCTGCACTGCGTAAGATGCGGAGCAGCGATCGGGAACGGGCGGAGTACGTGCGTCGCTTCCACAACGCCCACTGGAACGATCCCCTGCTGTACCACCTGGTCATCAACACCGCCCTCGTGCCGGTGCCCGTGGCGGTGGAGCTGATCGCTGCTGTCAGCAGCGGTCTGGCGGCGGTGTCAAAAGGAGAACTGGGACAATGAGCCTGAGAGTTTACAACTACCTCACCCGCCAGATGGAGGAATTTGCGCCTCTGCACGAGGGTTGGGTGGGCATGTACGTCTGCGGGCCGACGGTGTACGACCACTCCCACATCGGCCACGCCAAGACCTACGTCTCCATGGACGTGGTCGTGCGCTACCTCCGCTACCTGGACTATCGGGTGCGCTACGTGCAGAACATCACCGACGTTGGGCATCTGCTGGATACGGGCGAAGATCGCATCCTCAAAGGGGCAGCGCGGGATCGGGTGCAACCGATGGAGTTGGTGGAGTTCTACGCCCGCAGCTATTTCGAGGACATGGACGCGCTGCGCGTAACGCGGCCGGACATCTCGCCCCGAGCCAGCGGTCATATTCTGGAACAGATCGAACTGGTCAAGGAGCTGCTGGCCCGGGGGCACGCCTATGAGGCCAATGGCTCCGTGTACTTCTCTGTGCAAAGCTTTCCTGAGTACGGCAAGCTCTCGCACCGACGGGTGGAGGAGACGCAGACGCGAAAGGAGCGAAAGCAGGAGGGCGTGCGGGTGGACGTGGAGCGGGACAAGCGCCATCCGGCCGACTTCGCCCTGTGGAAGCGGGCGGAGCCGGAGCACATCATGCGCTGGTCCAGCCCCTGGGGCTCAGGCTTCCCTGGCTGGCACGCCGAGTGCACGGCCATGTCCACCAAGTACCTGGGCCAGCCCTTCGACATCCACGGTGGCGGCGTAGACAACCTCTTCCCCCACAACGAGTGCGAGATTGCCCAGGCGGAGGCAGCGACAGGCGTGGCCTTCGCCCGCTACTGGCTGTTGACCGGCACGCTCACGGTGGGCGGAGTGAACATGAGCAAGTCGCTGGGTAACTTCGTGACCATCAAGGAAGCCCTGAAGCGCTGGCGGCCGGAAGCCATTCGGTTCTTCGTCCTCAATAGCCACTACCGCAGCCGCGTTGATTTCAGTGAGGCGGCGTTGGATGCTGCCGGCCGCGGCGTGGAGCGGCTGCATGGCGCGGTGGCCGTCCTGCGTGGTCTCTTGCGCGCTGGAGCCGACGGAGGCGAGGTGGACGCGGCCTGGGCGGACAGGCTGGCCGAGGTGCGCACGCGCTTTGCCGAAGCCATGGACGACGACTTCAACACGGCGGGCGCGCTGGGCGTGCTGTTCGAACTCACGCGGGAGGTGAACAGCCTGCTCGGTTCGGGCGAGCCGACCAGCCAGGCTACGCTGGCGGCCATCGATAACGTCTATCGAGACTGCGGCGAGGCGGTGCTGGGACTGATTCCCGATCCGCTGCCACAGCAGGCGGGCGCGGGCTTGGAGGATGCGCTGGTGCGCCTGCTTATCGAATTGCGGCAGGAAGAGCGGGAGAAGAAAGACTGGGGGCGGTCCGACGCCATCCGCGACCGCCTGGCAGAGATCGGTGTTGTACTGGAGGATGGGCCGGATGGGACGCGCTGGCGGCTAGGGCGGTAGATTGGGAAACTCGGAAACTGGTGAATTGGTATATTGGGAAATTGGTGGAGCGGCGCTAAGTCGCTCCACTATCATTTCTACCAATGCACCAATGTACGGGCGACCGGCCGGTCGCCCCTACCAGCCTACCACTCCAGACTGAGCAGATAGAGCAGATCGTCGGCGGTGTGCGAGCCGCGCACGCGGATGCGCATCAGTTCGAAGGGACGGCTCGATGATTGGCTCAGGCCCTGATGACTGGTTATGCCGCCCCAGTAGTGGGCGGAGTGAAAGACGTCAATGGTGCGCTGATCGTAGTGCCCTGAGGGATATGAAATGAAGCGAGGGTGGAAGCCCAGTTCGAGTTCGATGGACTCCTTGCAGCCCAGCGCCTGCCAGACCAGGTAGTCCACCGATCTGCCGCTCAGATCAGGGTGGTTGCGGCTGTGACAGCCGATTTCCATGCCAGCGGCGGCCATTTCCCGCAACTGATCCCAGGATATGTGCTCCGGTCGTTCCTCGTTGACGAAATCGGTGATCACGAAGAAGGTGGCAGTGAAACCGTGCTCCTGCAGCAGCGGAAAAGCATGGACATAAGCATCAGCGTGGCCGTCGTCTATAGTGATCACGATCGGGTTGTCAGGCAGCGGTGAGCCGCGCGTTAGGTGATTCAGCAACGTGCGCAAGCTGATGCTTTGGTAGCCGGCCTCGTGCAGGGCCTGCAGGTGGTTGGCGAATCGCTCCGGCGGCACGGAGAGGTCGCGACGCACCGGGCCGGCTCCCTGCGGCGGTGTGGAGATGTAGTGGTACATCAGGATGGGCACCTTCACCAGCCTCTGCACACCATCGGGCGTCGGCCCTGGTGTGGGCTTTGGTGTGGAAGTGAAAGTCGGCGCCGCCGTAGGAGTGGCCGTAGCCGTTGGCGTGGGTGTGTCGGTCACTGTCGGCGTGGTCGTCGGAGAGGCCGTGGCCGTCGGTGATGGCGCGGGTGATGCTGTGGGCGATGGCGTGGCGGTCGCCCTGGGGCTGGACGTGGCCGTGGGAGGCGAAGGTGGTGCATCGGCGAGCCGCTCTATCGTAGGCGACGGTGTAGCATTGCCTGTCGGATCGGTGACGATGACCGCGGATGGCCGGATGACGTTCAACCCGCTGCAAGCCAGGCCGCTGCCCAGGATGAGCAGCGGGATGAGCGCCCAGAGCCAGACGTGCTGGCGACGTTTCATTATGTGTGGTGTGCCTTCCCCCCCCTTCCCGCCTCTGCAAGGGAGGGGGCAGGGGGCCTTTCCCTTTGCTTTCGCCATTGCGGTGCGAGCATAGCGCAAGAGGCTGGTATTGTCAAGAAGCAACCGACTGCGCTGCTGCCGTCTGCTTCTGGGGCATGAACTGCGCAAACACCAGGGAAACGGCGGCAATGCCCGCTCCACAGAGGAAGGTCACCTCGGACCCATAGGCTTCCCAGATCAGACCGCCGAGGAGAGGCACGAACATGGCGGCCAAGTGGTTGATCGTCTGGGCCATGCTCAGATTGCTGGTGACCTCCTCAGGGCTCACAGCGATCTTCTTGAAGTAGGATGGCACAGCCAGGTTGAGGCCGAAGAGAAGGTGATCGAGGACGAATAAGATGGACAGCAAAAGCAGCGAGTCCAGGTAGGCGTAGCCCAGAAAGACGCCGATAAGCAGCAGGAAATTGCCCGTCAGTACCCAACGTTCGCCGACGCGGCCCACCAGCTCACCCAGGTAGCGGAACAAGATCATCCCCAGGACGTTATTGACCAGCAGTAGCAGGGCCGTCTGCCGCGCCGGCAGGTCGTACTTCTGCACCAGCAGCAAGATGGCTAAGGTGGTGGACATGTGCCGCCGGCTGCCTATGAGGAAGGTTAGCAGGTAGTAGAGCCAGTAGCGGCGGCGAAAGACGATGCGCTGCCGCTGGTGGCCATCTCCGCCTCGCTCGCGCCGCCAGATGGCCAGGCCGCCAATGGTGGTAACGACGCCGGCGATGATAAAGAGCTGGCGATAGCCCCAGGCATCAACAGTCAGGAGGACGGTAAGGGTGGCAGCCACGGCGGCCAGGGCCGCCACTGCCTGCAGCATCCCTAACAACCGCGGTGTCTCTCGCCCTTCGCTTATCTTCAGGGCCACAGCGGAACTGTTGGGGTAGAAGGCGTGGAAGCCGATGCTGCTGATTATCGTGCCTACGATGAGTGTGCCCCAGCTCCTGGCCCCTGCGGTGGCGATCAGTCCCAGACCCATGACCACCGTGCTGAGACTGAGTACCTCCATCTCGCTGAGCACGAGGGCCAGGAAGGCCAGCCAGAAGCCGAGCAGCCCTGGCACCTCCCGCAGCGACTGGATGAGGCCGATCTGGTCGGCGCGCATCGCCAGTTCTTCCACGGCGAAGTTGGTGAACAGAGCCCTCCAGACGTTGAAGCCGAAAAACAGGAAGAGATTGCCGGCGATCAGGCGATAGACGACGGGTTTCTTGGATGACAAGTCTTCCTCCGATGTTTCCCAGATATCTTCTCCCACTTCTCTCCCCCGCGTGCGGGGCGTCCAGACCGGGGAGATGGGTAACAGATGTCTGGGAACATAGGTTGCCTATGTATCCGGTCCATGCAGCGGGAGAGGGCCAGGAAGGGGGGCGGGGGGGGTATCATTCGACCAGCAGTCCGATCAGGTACTTATCGTCCACCCGCTTGCTGGACTGCACCGCCCGCCGCTTGCGCAGTATCCGCGGCAGGCTCAGCACTCCGGCGAGTTGGCCGCGCAGTCGCGCTCGCGCTGCTTCCCCTCGCCTCGCCCTGAACGCCTCCCAGGCGATACGCGTTTGCGCCTTGACGATCCGCCACCAGTGGCGGCGCAGCAGGCGGCCCGGCACATCCTTGGCCAGCACCCAGATGGTGTTGCGCCCCGTGTAGAAGCTGGCGATGGTTCCGCCGCCGGTGGCGCTCAATCGATGGTAGACGCGAGCCTGTGGTGCGAAGACGGCGCGGTACCCAGCTAGTTGCAGCCGCCAGCCCAAGTCCACGTCCTCGCAATACATGAAGAAGTCTTCATCGAAGCCGCCGACCGCGTCCCATGCCTCCCGGCGATAGGCCACCGCGCCGCCGCATCCACTGAAGACCTCCACCGCCTGGTCGTACTGCCCTTCGTCCGGTTCCCACACACCCCGGTTGCGGGGGATGCCGTCCATGCCGTAGTGGTCACCTGCAGTGTGCAGCGTGTCCCGACGGTCGAAGAGCAGCATCTTGCTGGCCGCGCTGCCCGCTTCGGGATGCTCGACCAGTGTCTCCACCAGGGCGGCCAGCCAGCCGTGCTCGGCTTCCGTGTCGTTGTTCAGCATGATCAGAACATCGCCTCGGGCGGCCTCCGCACCCCGATTACATGCTCCTGTCAGGCCATAGTTGTCGTCCAGTTGAATGACCCGCATTTCCGGGTAGTCTTGTGCCAGCAGCGCCAGGGACCTGTCCGTGGACGCGTTGTCAACGACGAGGATCTCAAGGCGCGGATAGGTCTGACGGCGGAGCGCGTCCAGGCAGACGGTCAGATAGTCTGCCCCGTTCCAGTTGGGGATGATGATGCTACACAGGGGCTGCTGATCGAACATCGGGTGCTTGCTCTCAATCGCCGTGATGCGTGATACGTGATGCGTGTTGCGTGAGGAAGTAGGCGGCCAGTGCGTCCTGCCATGGCCTCGGTCTGATTCCCAGCTCCGCCCCCGTCGTGTTGGCCAGGATTGCCCGCAGCGGCGGCGTGGAGGCTCGCTTCCATTCGCTCGATCGGATAGGGGTAATGGGGACATGGTTGCGGCCAGCTTGGCGGAGGATCTCATGGGCGAATTGGTGGCGGGAACAGACCCCGGCATTGGCGAGGTGGTAGATGCCGTAGTGCTCCGTCTCAATGAGCTGGGCGATGGCTGCTGCGGCATCCGGCGCGTAGGTGGGGTTGCCGAGCTCGTCGCCCACCACGCGCAGTGCGCCGTACTTGTCGGCGGCGGCGATGATCTTGGCCACGAAGTTGTTGCCGCCAGGGGCGAAGAGCCAGGCCACTCGCACGATGTAGAATCGTTGCAGCAAAGACCTCACCACCCGTTCGCCGGCTGCTTTGCTGCGGGCATAGGCGCTGATGGGGCTAGGTGCGTCCCACTCGCGATAGGGCACGTCGGCTGTCCCATCGAAGACCTCGTTGGTGCTGAGGTAGACCATGGCTGCCCCCGCTTGCTGGCAGGCCAGAGCTACGTTCTGCGTGCCCCAGACGTTGACGCGGTAGGCAACGTCTGGCTCCCGTTCCGCCCCGTCCACATCCGTATACGCCGCCGGATGGATGACCACGTCAGGATGGAAATCGGCGATGGTGCGAATGATCGCCGGATCGGTGATATCGCCTGCAGGCAGATCGAGGAGGAGCAGCGTGCGGTCGGCTAGCGCTTCCTGCAGCGCCTGGCCCAGTTGCCCCAGACATCCGGTGATGACGACACGAGCAGGTGTCGAGCCTGGCGTTTTGCGTTTTGGGTCTTGGATTTTCTTCACGGTTGCCTCAGTGAAGCCAGTGTGCCGTCCTGTCCCAGGGCGGTGAAGATGATTCCAGCTAGCCGCTTTTGCCCCGCGGCGGTGAGGTGGATGCCGTCGTAGGCTAGCATCTCTGCCAGATCCCTTGCGGCAAAGCCAGCCTCGGCGTCGATCAGTTCCACATCCAGAGCCGCAGCCGTCTCCCGGACGTGGTGGTTGTATTGATGGTACACTGCCGTCTGCTGCGCCTGCAACTCGGGTGGCCAATAGGCGTGAGCCCCTTCGTCCACAGGTGTCATCGTGACCAGGTGGATATGCGGTACTCCCGCTCGTTGGGCCGCACGGGTCATCCGCTGAAGTGCGACGTTGAAGGTCTCAGGCCCGACTCGGGGTAGCAGCGCAGCGTTCATCTGCGCGGACGGCGGCGGTCCCTCTTCCCGCAACGCTCTGCGCAGTGCCCGGTAGAGCCGCGATCCGCCCAGGGGGCCGAAGTGCTGGCTTGGGAAGGTCTCTCGCTCCCGCCAGGCGTCGAACTCCGAGCGGGCCAGACAGCAGTCATTCAGGCCGAAAGCAATGAACAGAACGTGCGGGCGAAAACGCAGAGCATCGCGTTCCAATCGCGCCAGCCCCTGCACCGCCGTCTCGCCGCAGATGCCGCTGTTGATGACCTTCCAAGGGGCGTCGGCATACCGTTTCCGCAATCGGGCTTCCAACTGGGCGGGCCAGGCCGCTTCCGCAGGCACGATGTGGCCGTTGACGATGGAATCGCCCAGGGCGACGAGGCGGATGTCGTTTTTCACGTCAGACCACTTCAGTGAGGCGGTGATGGGCTGCAGCGCGTCCGATGGCGTCGCCAGCATGGGCTGTCGCCGCAGCCGCAGCCATACCTCCCCTGTCGCCAGAAGGACGCCAGCAAGTATCACTATGAAAAGGATCGCTATTGCCCACACATTCTTCTCCTGGCGGCCCATTGTAGCATCGTTTGTACCTGGATGCAAGGCAACGGTTGCGCCTAAGGCAGCAGGATTCTTGACGAAAGTCTGACCGCATGTTATACTCTTGTTGGTGGGGTTGCATTCTGTCGCCCCGACACTCACTCAGTCAACGGCCTCTCAGATCATATCTCGTTTCTCGGAGGAAGCGCTGCATGTCAAAAGAAACGAAGCAAATCCTTGTCACCGGAGCGGTGGGGCAAATCGGTTCGGAGTTGACCATGGCCCTGCGCAAGCGATACGGGGGCGAAAACGTTGTGGCCACCGGTCACAGGACTCGGCCCAGCGCGGCGTTGCGGGATTCGGGCCCTTTCGAGTTCATTGACGTAAGCAAGAGGAAGACCATCGAGGAGGTGGTGAGAAAGTACAACATAGACACCATCTATCACTTGGCTGCCATTCTGTCGGCTGTCGGCGAAGAGAAGCCGCTCCTGGCCTGGGATGTGAACATGAACGGCCTGTACAATGTCCTCGAAGTCGCCCGCGAGCACGAGATGGTGCGTCTGTTCTGTCCTAGTTCCATCGCCGTTTTCGGGCCGGAGACGCCGCGGGACAACACGCCACAGGAGACCATCCTGTGTCCTTCAACGATGTACGGCGTCACCAAGGTGGCGGGCGAACTTCTCTGTGACTACTACTTCGAGCGCTTTGGCTTGGACGTGCGTGGCCTGCGCTACCCGGGCATCATCAGCGCCGAGACTCTGCCCGGCGGAGGCACCACCGACTACGCCGTGGCGATCTACTACGAGGCGATCCGGCGCAAACGCTACACCTGCTTCGTCCGGAAGGACACGATGTTGCCGATGATGTATATGCCCGATTGCATCAAGTCTGCCATTGATCTGATGGAAGCCGACCTGTCGATACTCAAGCACCATGCCGACTTCAACTTGGCGGCCATGAGTTTCTCCGCCGGGGAGCTGGCGGCGGAGATCAAGAAGCACATTCCCGAGTTCGTGTGCGAGTACGAGCCCGACTCCCGGCAGGCAATTGCCGATTCCTGGCCCCGCTCCATTGACGACAGCGCTGCCCGCGAAGAGTGGGGCTGGGAGCCGAGCTACGACCTGGCGGCCATGACCGTAGACATGCTGGAGAAACTGGGCCAGCGGCACGCGGAAGGGAAGCTGTGAGACGAGCGCGCCTGCCGCACACATCGAACTCGGAGAGGGGGTTCGGAACACGAGGGTCGCGAAAACACACGAAACACGCGAAAGGGAGTGCTGCCAGCAAGCGGTCTTTCGTGTCTTTCGCTGTCTTTCGCAGCTTTCGCGATCCAAAGCCCCCCGCCGCAAGCGGTCAAGTGTAACTACAATAGCTAATCTCAATGCAGGGAAAGAAAGGAGTGGTATCCGATGACAGACAAACTGGACTTCATCCGCGAAGACGTGGAGAGCCTCAAGGAGAGCGGACTGCTCATCAATGTCCGCACCATGGAGTCTGCCGCCGACGCCTGGATGGTCGTGGACGGCAGACGGGTGCTCAACTTTTGCACCAACAACTATCTGGGGCTGGCCAACCATCCGAAGATGAAGGAAGCGGCCAAGCGGGCCATTGATGAATGGGGCGTGGGGCCGGCGGCGGTGCGCACCATCGCCGGCACGCAGGGGCTGCACCTACAACTGGAGCGCCGCCTGGCCGAGTTCAAGGGAGTAGAGGATGCCCTCTACGTTCAATCGGGCCTATGCGCCAACCAGGCCGCCATCGCGCCGTTGGTGGGCCGCGAAGATGTCATCTTCTCCGACCGGCTCAACCATGCCTCCATCATTGACGGCTGCCGGCTAGCGCGGTCCAAGATCGTGGTCTACGAGCACTGCGACCCTGTGGACGCCGAGCGGGTGATCAAGGAGAACATCGGCAATTACCGCCGGGGGCTGCTGGTCACCGATGGCGTCTTCAGCATGGACGGCGACATCGCTCCTCTCGATAAGCTGTACGAGGTGGCGGAGAGGTACGGTGTGCTGACCATGGTGGACGACGCGCATGGCGAGGGAGTGCTGGGCCGTGGGCGGGGTATCGTGGCCCACTTCGGCCTGCACGGCAAGTTCGACGTGGAGGTCGGCACCCTTTCCAAGGCCTTCGGGGTCGTGGGCGGCGTCATCGCTGGCAAGAAGGTGATTGTGGACTATCTGCGACAAAAGGCCCGGCCCTTCCTGTTTTCCAGCGCCGTAACTCCGGCCGACACTGCCGCTTGCCTGGCAGCCGTGGATCTGCTGGAGGAAAGCGAGGATCTGGTCAACAAGCTGTGGGAGAACGCAGAGTACTTCAAGGCGGGCATGAGGGATCTGGGCTTCGACACCGGCAAGACGGAGACGCCCATCGTGCCTGTGATGCTGGGTGAAGCGGTTCTGGCCAAAGCCTTCTCCCGCCGCCTGTTCGAGGAGGGGATCTTCGCTATGGCCCTGGGCTTCCCCACCGTGCCGCGAGGGAAGGCTCGCATTCGGGTGATGAACACCGCTGCCCACAGCCGCGAAGACCTGGACATCGGCCTGGCTGCTTTTGAGAAGGTGGGCAAGGAGTTGGGGGTCATTTGACGCCACGCACCAATTGTGGTATCATGGTGGACGGAACGGAAGATGGACGGTCCTACGTAAGGAGGCGGGCTATGGGCGAGAGAACACGTGTCATCGTTGCTGTGATGCTAACGCTGGCCGCGGTCGGTGCGGTTGGCTTGACGGCCTGCACGCGGGAGAAGCCGGCGCCAACAGCGCAGCCGGACTGGGTGCCGCCCACGGCCACAGCCGTGATCACCACGCCTGGGCCGACGGTGGGAGCTACGGTCATCAGTGCGGAGGAAACGCCAAGCGGCCCTGAGCCCGCGCCAACATCTCCGCCTGAAGCCTCCCCCACGCCGGCGCCATCAACACTATCTGCTCCTGTGGTGCTGCCGACTCCTGCGCCGTCCACGCCTGTCCTCGCGGAACCCACCTTCAGCTACGTCGTGGGACCAGGCGACACTCTTTTCTCCATCGCCCGGCGCTACGACACTACGGTTGAGGTATTGGTGGATCTGAATAGCTTGGCGAGCGCTGATGACATCAAGGTGGGGCAGGAGTTGAAGGTCCCAGGCACGGCCCCGACGCCGATTCCGACGGAACCACCTGTGACCACGGCGCACGTCGTGCAGGGGGGAGAGACTCTGCACACCATTGCCCTCCGCTATGGGGTGACGATGGCAGATATCATGGCCGCCAATGGGATCACCAACCCCGATCGCATCTACATCGGGCAGCGGCTGACGATCCCCGGCGGAGCTACGCCGCCGGCGCCTGTTCCCCGTGTTCACGTCGTGCAGGCGGGTGAAAGGCTCTTGGACATCGCTCTGCGCTATGGTGTGGGCCTGCGGGCCTTGCAGACGGCCAATGGGATCAGCGATCCTGACCACATCTATGTCGGGCAGCGGCTGGTGATTCCCTGAGACATCCACGGCCTGTTGATCATGACCAAGGTGCCACCCTGTACGGCAGGGGTGGCGCTTTGCTGTTCTGTCAGACGCTTGACGGGCAGCCGTCTGCCAGTTATCAAGCGCGGTCTAGGGTATTGTGCGACAATGTACCCGAGCGGCTCGTAATGGGCCGCCATCACAAATCACACATCGAGGAGGGTTTTGATGAGTAAACTCGTCGCTGCAACTTTCTTTGCCCTGTTGGTGGGCGTGGGTCTCACGGCCGCTGTGGTGGGCATCACTGGCCGCACACGCGAGCCCAACTGGCGACGTGGCCTGATCATCGGGCTGATAGGAGTGCTGGTGGTCTTCCTGGTGTCGGGGGTCCTGGATTCTTTCACCCAGGTGCAGTACGGCACCGTGGCCGTGGTCACGCAGTTCGGCCGCGTGGTGGGGGTGTTCAGGCCCGGTCTCAACTGGAAGATACCTTTCATCCAGGACACCATCGCCTATCGCACGCAGGAAATCGTCTACGAGGCCAGCGAGCGCCCCGATCTGTCGCTTGCCGACTATCGTGACTACGAAGTGGATACGGCCACAGCCGACGGTCAGCACATCCTGGCCCGCTATACGATCCGCTTCTCCATTGATCCCGACCGGGCCGCCAGCATCGCCGAGCACCTCGGTCCCGAGGGTCGCGCGGTAGAGAAGGTGGTCAAGGCGACCAGCCGGGTGCACGTGCGCAACATCCTGAAGCGGCACACGGCTTCCGAGCTCTATTCGGGGGATGTGGAAGCGGCGCAGGCGGAGATCGAGGGCCGTCTCGTCGAGGAATTCGAGCGCAATGGCCTGACGCTTTCCTTCTTCGGTCTGCGCTCCATCAAGTTCAACGAAGAGTACACCAACGCGGTGGAGCAGAAGCAGATTGAGGCGGAGGGCATCATCACCAAGGAGAACCTGGCCAAGCAAGCGGAGTATGACAAGCAGCGTATCATCACCGAGGCGCAGGCCGAAGCAGAGAAAGAGAAGCTGGAGCGCATTGGCATCGCGGAGGGCGATGCCGGGGCCATCACGGTCAAAGCTCAGGCCGAGGCCGATGCCATCAAGCTCGTGGCCAAGGCTCAGGCGGAGGCCAACCGTCTCATCGCCGCCAGTCTGACGGACGACGTGATTAGCTGGCAGGCCGTCCAGAGCTGGGATGGTAGATACCCCATGGCGCTGGGCTCAGGGCAGTTCATCCTGCCCGGTGATCTCTTCGCCGAGTAGCCTCAGATACCGTAGGGACTGACCGTGTCACTCTCACACCTGATGTCACACCCGATGTGAGGGAGTTGCACTCCCGAACGTGAACTCGGAGTGCAACTCCTCGCCATCAAGGCGTAACTCATCGCACTCAAAAGGTGCGGTGCAGCCACTCGTGATGGTGAAACTGCGGCAGCCATTGGGCGTGCACAGTCAGGTAATCTTCCAGGATGCAGCGGGCGCGCTCAATATCGTTGACCATCGGGTCCAGCAGCAGCGCCTGGAGAGCTACCTGGCGGTCGCCCGTGACGGCTGCATCTACGCACAGGCTGGCAACGGCGATCTCCCGACGGCACAGCTCGGCGACCGGCTCGGGAAGCGGGCCTACAGGCAGGCCATGGACGCCCATGCCACAGGCAAGCCCAGGTAGCTCCACGATGGCTCCGTCGGGTAGGTTGGAGATGCAACCTACATTGGGCAAGTTGACCGAGGGCACGTAGGTGTTGCCGTTGCTTGCGACGGCTTCGATGACCTCCACCGCCCCTTCGCTGGCAACGCGCTGCAATTCGTCAGTGGGCTGCTGTCCAAGGACCATAGCCTCGACCCGCTGCCACATCTGCTGCCGTGCCTTTTTCCCCGCCTCCCAGTCGTAGAGTCGGAGGTTGTACTCCTTCCACGGCTCCGCTTGCGAGTCGTGACACCAGGGCAGGTATTCGCACAGATGGCTATCGCCCGGCACTGGGCAGAGACCGAAGGCTTCGAACACCGCCTGGCTCAATGGCTCGAAGGGCAGGCCCCCCTCGGCCAGCCGTTCGGTGAACAGTGGGGTCAGGTCGCGGCCTGTAGCCCGCTCGCGCACATCCAGCAGCCAGATGAAGTGGTTGAGCCCTGCGACCTTGATGTCCAGCACTTCCTTGGCCTGCGGAGCGAACTCCCAGCAGCCGGAATGGCCGGCCGGATTGGGGTGGCTGTCGAGGCCCGGGGGCACGTCCAGGCCCAGTTCGTCCGCTAGCACCGCGCCGGCTATTGCGTAGCCGACGTTGATCTGGTGGCACAGGCCCACAGTCTGGATGGTGCTGTAACGAGTGGCGGCCAGGCAGATCCGTGGCACGGGGTTGGTGAAGTTGACCAGCCAGGCATCCGGGCAGAGCTGTTCCATGTCCCAGAGGATGGGCATGATGGCAGCGATATTGCGGGCCGAATGGGCAAAGCCGCCAGGCCCGCCGTTCTCGGCGTAGGGCTGGCGCAGCCCGTGTTTCAGCGGGATTTCCCAATCCAGCCGCCAAAGGTCCTCACGGGGGCCGACTTCGATGGAGAGGATGACGAACTCGGCTCCCTCCAGCACGGCGGCGCGGTCGGTATCGCTTTCGATGCTGAAGCCTGCCTGCCATTCCTGGTTGACACGCCGGGCCAGCGCGGTGATGGTCTGCAATCGCTCAGCGTGGATGTCCACCAGTGCGAGTGTACTGCCGCGCAGGCCCTCGCTGCGCAGGATAGCGCCCAGCGTCTTCAGCCCAAAGCTGGCGCTGCCCGCGCCGATCACAACGATCTTCGTTGGAAGCATAGGTATTCCTCTATGTGGGGTAGTGTGGGGGAAACTTCTCGCCCTTTCGTGATCAGATAGGTGGTACGAATCTCCTGGCTATTGCTTATACCCAATCATGCGCAAGAAACCCTTGCGCCACTGGATGTCCTCGTCTTCCTCGATTCCCTTCGACTTCAGCCCATCCACCACGCCCAGGATACCGCGGCCTTGCTCCGTCTCAGCGATGATCACCTCGACGGGGTTGGCGGTAGCGCAGAAGATGTGGCACACCTCGGGCACCATCTTCACGTTATTCAACACGTTGATAGGGTAGAAGCCAGGAGCGAGGGTGATGACAAAGGAATGGCCAGCCGAGAGGGCCAGAGCGTTCTTCTTGGCCAGTTCGACCATTTCCTCATCGGTGCCGGCCCAACGGATCAGGCACTTGCCTGAGGCCTCGCAGAAGGCCAGGCCGAACTTGATGCCCGGCACGGTGGTGACCATCGCTTCGTGGATGTCCTCGACCGTCTTGATGAAATGGCTCTGCCCCAGGATGAGGTTAACCTCCTCGGGCTTCTCCAGTTTGATGATTTCCAGCTCCATGGATGTTCTCCTGAGTATGTGGATCGACGCGTTGACGATATCAGTTGCATCGCCTGCATCGCCTGCACCGGCTACATCGGCTGCGTCGTCTGCATCGGCTAGATCGGCTAGATCGGCTAGATCGGCTGACTACATCCTCTCCGGAGCGCTCACGCCAATCAGCCCCAGCACGCGAGCCAGCGTGATCTTGCTCGATTCCACCAGTTTCAGCCGAGCTTTGGTCAGCTCGGCGTCAGAGGGCTCGCTGGACACGACGCGGCAGTCTCGGTAGAAGGCGTGGAAGGTGGCCGCCAGATCCTGTGCGTAATGCGGCAGATGATGCGGCGCCAGCTTCATGGCTGCCATCTCCACTACCTCCGGCAGCTCCAGCATCTTGCGGATCAGGGTGAGCTCCGACGGATGGATAAGTAGGCCCACGTCGCCGTCGGCGTAGCGTTCTGCACTCCAGCCCTGCTCGGCGGCGTGGCGTAGGATGCTGGCAAT
>Ga0208279_1000885_pt1 | contig 19408 bp, 23 predicted proteins | sample AntAceMetag02UKM_FD_184766 | JGI IMG/M metagenome (GOLD analysis project Ga0208279, IMG submission 184766) | Saline lake microbial communities from Ace Lake, Antarctica - Antarctic Ace Lake Metagenome 02UKM (SPAdes) (version 2) | ecosystem: Environmental > Aquatic > Non-marine Saline and... | reverse complement strand
CCTTCGCTTTGAACTCATCTGAATGTCGCCTACGCTTTTTCGCCATTTACATTCTCCCTGTTTTTTGGACATCTGTTTTAACAAAATCTTGGCTTAACTACCTGTCCAAAAAACGGGGGGAACTTCAGGGGACGGTTTGCCTTTGGCCTGTCTTGGGATTGAGGTAAAGGTCATGACGTGATCCGGGACGAAGGAAAATACATCCATCATGCTTGAGCGTCCGGATAAATTCTTTACGCTTCATAAGGCGATGGCTTTCTCACGATACTTTTCCGGAACCTCCTCCATCACCATCATACGATAGGCATCTTTGAGGTTCTCCTCGAGCTCTTTCAGGGTCCTGCCTTGAGTCATGATTTCAGGACGCTCCTTAAGCTTGCCGAGCCAGAACTTCTGTTCTTTCCAATAAATCATGGTCATTTTGCTCATAATCTTCTCCAGGTAATGTTTTATCCTATGTTACACAACAGTCAGTAAAAACGCAAGATGCTGGTGCGTGTGCATCATCAACCGGGATGGGGATACTTTGGCACACAGGAATCTCCCGACGGACGGAAAGATGTTCCTGAAAGTGATTGAGCCGTATAGGGAGGATATCGTCGTTGCCGTGGAGTGTGCAACTTGTCCTACCCGACCATGTCCCACCTCCGGGGTGGGACATGGTCGGGGGTGGGACATGGTCGCAGCCAGCTACGTTTGAGAAATCAAGTCAGGACATTCTTTGCTTTTCCGGTGTCGTCGTGAAGTCAAGAAAGTGGGAAATATTGTTTTTCCGCGACAGGAGGATTTTATCTATTGACGGGAGGACCTGTCCGGTACTTCTTTTATGACGGAGGCATTATAAGTGTTAGGTGAAGCTATGCTAAGTATTTACCTATTTCAGCTTTAAATTGGTTAATGACGTCTCTCACATCCGCTACTAACGGCTCCATCCTTTCGGGATGCAGATCGAGAGCATAGGCGTGACTGAAGAAGTGTCTGAAGGCAAGATATCGTTTTAGCGAACGTAGCATAGCATCAGAAATAATATTCTCATCAACTGACTTTTGCACAATTTCTCGATGCCACGAAGCGCCTTCTGGAATCTTGATATTTTTTGACCGTAGGACTTGTTTAAGCACACTTTCTATCCCGTTGTAAAAATTGTGTATTAGAGCAGCTACTCCAGCAAGTTCTAACTCGGAGAGTTTGGATAGCTTAGCAGCGATTGGAAGGGAGATGAGAATGTTTTCAATAGCTTCGTATTCAATTTCGATACGTTGTTTGCAATTAGCCATAGAGAAGAATTCCTTCTTTCTGAATCAACTTAATAAATTTTGATTTACCAGAGAGATCTATAACATCGACTGGCTTCGATAAGGCAAACATAAGGTCGCCATAATACTGATAGAAATCTCTGGGTAAAATACCTTCCACAGCAAGGTCAATATCTCTGCTTTTTTTATGAGGCACCAGACTTGAACCAAAAAGCAGAACACGTTTTGCGTGATACTTTTCAGAAATGTCTACTATTGTCTTCTTTTCAGATTCCGTAATCATGTCTATATTCTATCATTTCTCTAATCAATTGCAAATCTTCACCTAACGAAAAGCTAAGCTGCCGGAAGGGGCCTACCAAAAAACCATGCTACCCTGAAAAACACCGGCATAAAATAAAACGTTTGATAGCTGGACCAGCCCTTCCGATCTGCTTGAGCGTCTGGTTCTGCCTTATTCAATCCTGGGTTTCCAGTAATCGGGATCTCGGTGGAGATTCATTACAGCAAGGATGAATATTCTGTCTGGCTCAATACTATAGAGAATTCCGTAGGGAAAACGATTTGTCAGGTGGCGACGGACGTCTCCTTCCAGGATGGGTCAAGCAAGGGGATAGTACATTATATTCTGAATAACAGAATATACTTCTATGGAGAAATCATAGCCGAGCCCCTCTTCACATTCCTCGTAGTAATCGATTGTTTCAAGGAACTCAGACTTGGCTTCAGGATGATATTCGAAGATCATTTGCCGAAACGCTCTCGTACTTCTGCGAACACCTTATCCCCAGGGATACCTTTAACATGACCGGAGCGGAGTTCTTCTAGTCGGCGCTTGGCCACTTTTACCCATTTCTGATCCACCTCCAGATCTGGCGGGTTCAGTGTGCGGAGGAGAGAGTTAACGAGGATCGTCCTTTCTTCGACAGGAAGCAATTCCGCTTCTCTAATGATTTCCTCGACTCCATGCATAGCATACCTCCATTTTTAGGACATAGTCAGTGTATCACTACTCACAAATCCTCACAATTTAAAAGGCAGAACGTAGAGCTAAGCAGCCGGAAGGGGCCGACTAAAAAACCATGCTACTCCGGAAAACTTTGGTTAAACGAAAATGTTTGACAGTAGCATTAGCCCTTCCGGTCTGCTTGAGCGACTGGTTAGATAAGCTATTTATCTCTACTCAGTGTCCTTATAAAATTCTGAGTATAACTTCTTCGCACAATCTGGGCAAATGCCATGAGTAAAGTCAGCTTCAGAATGGTCCCGAATATAGATTTCAACCTGCTGCCAGTATCCTTTATCATCACGTATTTTCTTACAATTGGCACATATGGGAATAATTCCTCTTAAGATCTTAATCTCTTCAAGAGTTTCTTTTAACCTCGTGTAAATTAAACTATTCTGAACAGCTAGCCCAATTTGTTCAGCAATCATTTCCATATACTCAATTGCATCTTCGGTAAACATACCTTTTCTCATGTCATTTAACTGAATTAGTCCAATCCTCTCATCTTTGATCTTGATAGGAATCAATGCCACAGATTCATATCCGCAAGCGTTGCATTCGTTCCTGGTATGGCTCTGTCGTTCTTCCTCAGTTGTAGAGGCTAGTAATGCAGAAGTGTTGTTTGACCAAAAGCTGCCCTTTTTTGAAAAAAAAGGCAAAGAAGGGTCAAATCGGCCGCGAATGATGTTTCCACACATACATTCCAATAAATAACCCTTTCCATCTGGTGAGGGTATTCTGTTACCAGTATCATCTTTTTGGCATAAGCTGTTTTCTTTCTTTATAAAAGACTCAGGAAAACCACTATATACATAATAAGGGTAGTCTCCATTATCGTGGAGTCGAATGCTCACTGCTTCACAATGGGTTAAATCTTGAATCCGCTTTATTATTGTAATTAAGGTAGGCTTGAGATCGACAAAGTTGTTGAGTTCGGCACAAATAAATTTGGCGATTCTCTCACGATCCAGCATTTTTTTTAATTCCTTCTTCGAAGAAACCAGCATATCTTCCTCCATATGGTAGTAATTTTATCTAACGTAAAGCTCACCTGCCTGAAAACCCACGGCGTTTTCAGGTCAGGTGGAGCGGCTTGTTAGAAATACTATTGCAACTCTATTTTGAAGCCGTGCTCTGAGGAAAATTGTTGAGCATCCTTTTTGGATACCCAACCATGAGGTCCCCATGGACATGTTGGAATACCAATCCAATAGAGTGTGCCCCAAGGAGTGATTTGTTTCTTTCCCAAGGGCATGGCTTCACCGAACGATTCCCCTTTATAATAAAGTTGACCCCAACGCCCCAAATCTGCTTCCTCCCAATTAGAAGTAATCTCATATTTATACTTCCAATCACCGGATTCATAACTCCCTGATTTGGAGAAATCTATTGAGGTATGCCCAGTCGTTGGTTTTGAAGATTGAACAGATGAGCACCCAACAAGTGATGAAATGATAAGAATATTAATTATGATCAAGACAGGTTTCATAAATTTCTAACGTAAAGCTCACCTGCTCGAAAAACGGCACGTTTTTCGAGTCAGGTGCAGCGATGGTTTAGCCACTCTATTTGGTAATCTTATTTAACACCATTGGATCGTCCCAGTGAAAGGGGACTCCAATACTTTCAGAGGTAATCAGTTCGTAATGCTTTGGATCAAGTTCACCAAGCACTATATTATCATCCTGTATTTCGCCTGGAAATTTCCCTTCTTCAATCAAGGCCTTAAATTTTTCATAATCGGGCAACCAGAGAATTATTTGTTTTCCCTTATTTGCAATACGCCCCCACAGATATTGCGATATTTCTGGGTTATCCTTATCCTTCATGTTCAAAAAGATCCAGTCTCCCGAGCTCCGCAAAAATACTTCGATCTCTTCAAGTTCAAGAGTGCCGTCGCTTTTCTTTATGGAAGCAAACCTTAGGAAACCTTTTTCAGAATCTACAACCTTGATAACTAGTGCTCCCTCTGAATCGATCCAAGTTCCTTCCCAATCCTCTGCTTTTATGATGGCGGGTTTAGAGCCTACGGGACGCTTGCTAAGAACAAGACCACATCCAGATATAGTTAGTATCAGGAAACCAGAAAGGAGCAACCTTATATATTTCATATTAAGTCTCCTTGCCTGCAGTGGCTAACGAAAACTCACTCGCCGAGGCCGCATGGCGGACTCGGTCGAGTGGAGCGCTTGGTTAGCGCTTCTTCTGCCAAGCCGAAGCAAAGCCACTTTTGCCAGGTACGGGTTCAATAAGGCCCCTCTTATGGAGCCGAATGAATACGTTTTTCATCGTGTTCTCAGATCTAATTCCAGTAAGCTCACGAGCGATGCGATTCACGATCTCTTCGTTGTTTTTAAGGTACGCCATTACTGTTTCTTCGGGAGACGCTAGGCTTTGATGGCGAATAACTACAAGTACAGAGTCTCTTTTCTCGACGATCTCCGGATCTTTAAGTTTCAACTTACGCATTGCTTCAAAAGCAGTATTTAGACCTTCACCAACATCTTTGTTGGGCGGATCGGGAAACTTATTAATCAATCGAACTACCTTCGGATTTCTAGCAAACTGTTCATCTAAAATATTTTCAATGGTTATATGTCCAGGAAGTTTCCCGGGGCTCTCCACTTCAATCCTATCGTCGAAAATCCGAATGTGAATATCGGTTGTGATACTGTAGTCCCTATGAAGCACTGCGTTAGTCAGAATCTCATGAAGGGTTTCGTGAGGATATGATATTTTTTCGAGGCCTTTTTCTCCTAGCTTCTTTATATCTTCGACTAGTTCTCTGGTTGTATCTACAGCCGAATAAATCAAGTCATAAAGTGAACCCTCGATGGTCAAAGGATCAAATGCCAGAGTATCCCTTTCGCCTGAAACTTCCTTTGTTTTGTATCTATATATCTTAACTGCGGATCTCTTTGGTAAAAGAGTTTGAGGTTCCTCAGAAAATAGAAGAATGCCAGCTACTGTTGGTTTGTCATTAGCAATAAGCTTCTGTTTTCGTAGCCACGGTTCTGGTTCTGCTGTCGGAATAACGTTGAGTAAAAATCTTATGATGGTAGTTGAATTGGTTATGTCTAAAAGTTCTGTATCGAGAGTCTCATCCTCAAAAGATCTAATTCCTTTGTCTAGTTTGAGCCTTCCGATTGCTTCATCGCCTTTGACAGGTAATTTCTGTGCACCTTTACGAATATAGGCCATCCCATTAGAGGCGTAGATGATATCCTTGGTCTTATAGATTTGGAGTTGTAAGACGTAGCCGCTTTCTCCTTCGCTTGAGAGAAATGTCGCTCCAAAATGATTTCCAAGCGGTGCTAAATTTTCAACCTCCTGAAGGTGAGCATTTGCTTCCTCAATGTCTGTGAAACCGTCCCATTCCCTGAGCTTTTTTCTCGCATCTAGCTCATTTACCCCGAGGTAGATTTCACCACCGCTGGTATTAGCAAAAGAGGACACGAATTCGGTGAGCTTTGCCGGTTTAATCCTCTTGTTTTTGAGGTCATTAAAATGATCTTCCTCTAGGAAGAGAATCCTATCTCGTTGCTCATTTGTTAATTCCGCTCGTTCCATATTTCCTCCCTTGCGCTAACGTGAAGCTCACCTGCTTGAAAACGCGAAGCGTTTTTCGAGTCAGGTGCAGCGAGTTGTTAGATTTTTCTCTGTGTCACAGTATTATTAGATTTTTGCAATTCTGCTATTGCGCTTTTCAATACGGAAGCGGACTGAGAAAGGGCATTTAATTCTTCAGAGGAAAGACCACCTTCAACAATCAGTTCGATGCCTTTCTGTCCTACGATGCTTGGCACACTTAGGCACACATCCTTTAAACCATACTCTCCATCAAGAATAGTTGAAACTGTGAGCACACTTCTCTGATTGCGCAGGATCGCTCCCACAATTCGAACAAGTGCAAGACCAATGGCGTAATACGTAGCACCCTTGTAGTCGATAATATGGTATGCGGATTCTCTCACTGCGTTAACGATTTTATTTTGTTCTCTCCGCCAGTCGTTGCATTTGTTACAAATCGGGCAATATTTGTCGAGTGGCATGCCAGCAATGTTTGTCAGCGACCAAGCGGCAAACTCACTGTCTCCGTGTTCCCCAAGTAAATAAGCATGAACGTTGTGTATATCTACACCACAATGTTGACTTAAAAGATAGCGGAAGCGTGAGCTATCCAATACAGTACCTGACCCTATAACATGGCTCCGCGGCCAGCCCGACCTTTTTTGGGCGATATAGGTAAGTATATCCACGGGGTTGCTGACGACTACTATCACAGCTGGCGAATTCTGACCTACAATGGTGTCAACAATATCCTCCATAATAGCTGCATTTCTCATTAAGAGGTTGAGTCGAGATTCACCGGGTTTCTGTTTTGCTCCGGCTGTGATTACTATTGCTTGGGCATCAGTGTAATCTTTTACGTTTCCTGAGCGAATCTGGACCGTGGGAACAAAAGGAAGTCCGTGAGAGAGGTCAAGCACCTGCCCTTCAGCTAGCTTCCGGTTTTGATCAATCAGTACGATTTTATCGGCAAGACCACTTTGTGCAAGAGCATAGGCAAAGGTTGACCCTACAGCTCCTGCACCGACGATTACCACTTTTCGTTCTTTCCACTCTTCTTCCTTCATAAGTATCTCCTATGATATCTAGCTTTGAATAATCTAACGCCAAGCTAAGCTGCCGGAAGGGGCCAACCAAAAAATCATGCTACCCCGAAGAACATTGGCTAAAAACAAAACGTCCGACAGCTGCACCGGCCCTTCCGGTCTGCTTGAGCGACTGGTTATGTTTTTCTAGTACTCTTTGCTAATAATCTCTAGAGAGACAGTAGATGTTAGCCCAGAAAAAGAACAGCTAATCTTGTATTCGCCTGGCACCCCAAATCCCTCATATCTATCGTCGATTGCGGCTTCGGCTGTCACAACTTTGCCTGGCGGGAGAGTTACTTCCTTCGGTCGGGGCATAGACTTGAAAGGGCCCGAATAGCGCACTTTCCGAGGACCGACAATATGTATTGCATCACCAACATTTCCGAACGCACAGCGAATCGGAAGCACACTGATGTTAGACTTGCCATTGTTTCTCAATTCGGCAAGTACTTTGACACTTTCCGCAATCTGGTATTGTTTTTTCCCCGTGGAAATTCGAAAAGACAATTTGCCATCTGTAGACGTTCGCCACTGGTCCGCATTCCTGCTTTCGTCCTTTGGCTTTTCGACCGCAGATATCGTTGGATTTTGTCCGGATACGCTAGGAGTTCCCTGTTGAGTCTTAGACCCACAGCCTAATACCACCATTAGCAACACGATAGGGATGATAGCATTGCTCATGTGCACCTTGCTTTTCATTAGAAACATAACGTAGAGCTAAGCGGCCGGAAGGGGCCGACTAAAAAACCATGTTACCCCGAAGAATGTTGGCGAAGATAAAAATGTTTGATAGTAGCATTAGCCCTTCCGGTCTGCTTGAGCGAATGGTTAGCAAAAATCGATGTTATAGAATTAAGTGTGACTAAAACGAAGTCGAAATTTGTGGTGAATCAGACGATGACGTAGCAAAAATTATAGCGATACCCAACAGTCCAAAAATTATTAAGATGCTGAATCCCCACCAAGCCCAGCGTTTTTGAATACACAAAAAATCTTCGATGCTATTCCAACGCTTATTCCGCCAAGCCCACTCATTTCCTTTTATCCCTAAGACGATGCTCATAATGAGGTTTAGACCAGGTATGAGGGAAAGTAGAGCGATAAATACGTTATTGCCCAATCCCCAGATCCAACTTAAAAAGAAGGCACCCCAATTCCATTTTTTGATTTCTGGTGGAATGATTGCAGATTTGCCTTGTCCTGATGTATTTTTCATGATTATTTCCTCATCATTTTATTTGCTAACGTAGAGCTAAGCTGCCGGAAGGGGCCGACCAAAAAACCATGCTACCCTGGAGAATACCGGCGAAACTAAAAATGTTCGATAGTTGCATCAGCCCTTCCGGTCTGCTTGAGCGCTTGGTTGGCTCATTCTCTCAATATGTTGTGCCTTATGGCTCGCGTCGCAGAATACCGGTAAGGCACCGTGGCCCGGAACCATACTCGATTGTTTCCTTCGCCGGGATAGTGATAACCTGCATCCCCTTTTTGGTATAGGCTTCGGCAATGCGTGTATGATGCTCGGCGACTACGATAGTGTTTTCATCAATGCTCAGATTGTTCGCCCCGGCAACTTCATCTGGCCTAATTACAATTTTATCCCACTTGGTCAGTGGTTCGGGAAGGGGGTCGATCAAGGCCTCCGGACAATATGTGAGAAGGCCCGGACGATTCAGGGTAAGCAACCAATCGAGGTGGAAAAGGTTTGGCTGAAGCCGGATCGTATGGACTCGATAGTCATCCCCGAGAAACCGTTTCAACCAAGCCACGCCTTTCGGAGTGGTGGCATTTCCCGACATGCCAACATAGACGTTATGTCCATCGATCATGATGTCGCCGTTTTCAAGGTAAAGTTCGTCCTGTGTATAATGCGGAGAGGGTGGTGGTGTTGCGAAGTAGGTGGTGTTGTTGTTTTCGAGCAGAGGTTCAAGCATTCTGCGGACAGACCATATATTGCTTCGCCTAAAGGGTAAATGAAATGAATTCAAAAGAAGCAATCGTGTCCCAATCATCCTGAAAAAGTCTGCTCCTCCGATGGTATAATTGCCTTTTTGCACATTCTTCAGATAGGCTTTCTCTTCATCAAAACCATCTGGAATTGGCCTGGTGCGGTGAACCGTTACTCCGTGTTTTTGAAGCACACATTCCAATGTATCAAGCGTATGATTGATTCTTTTGGCTGTCTCAGGAAAAGCTTCTCGTGTCAGCTCCCCTGGTTTATTTCGCAAGGCCTTTTTCCCTTTCTCGGACACCCAGATGAGAGCGGGTATATACTCGGGTTCGGCCAAATCATCCACATAACCAAGAGCCGCTTCACGCAACTCGCCCCATTCATTCCATGCCCCAAAAATCCTTTTGTTACTCACGACACCCTCCTTTCTTTGTTATGAGCCAACGCCGAGCTAAGCCGCCCCGACGAAAAACCAAGAAATGTCGAGGGCGAAATAAACTGTGACGAACCCAGTCGGCACCGCAACTGCATGACGGTAAGGGGTCGGCTTGAGCGACTTGTTAGGTGGCGTTTGATACATATCTATGTCTGAAAAGTAGATTTAAGGAAATTTACAATGAATGACGGATCATCCCACTTTTGGATCACTTTTTGAAATTCTTTTGCCTTTCTTTGAGCTTCCTTATCCGCGAGAAGCTTATCAATGGCATTTGACAGTTTTTCAGGAGTAAAACTGTTTTTCCGAATTCGGAGAGCAAAGCCTTTTCGTACCAGACAATCAATGTTGAATTCCTGTTCAGGTTGCATAGAGACGCCAACCACAGGAGTTCCAGCCAGACAAGCAGTCATAACCGTGCCGATCCCGCCATGAATTACCGAGATGTCGGCCATAAGATTAACTTTGTGCGCCGGCAGCCAATCCGTCAGGATGACGTTGGGAGGAATTTTCACATCCAAATTCCGCAAAAGCCTCTTGACTGGAGCAATAACCCGGTATGGTTTGCCTTCAAACCCTTCCACAATTTTTGCAATCACCTTTGGCTGACCTGAACTTCCCATAGCGAAATAGACGATGGGCTTATCCTTTGGCATGTTCATGATATCCTCAGGGATAGGCGAATCAAGACGGCCGATGAGAGGGCCGATGTAATGATATGTCTGTGGAAGTTCAAGTTCACAAAACTCCTCTGGTTCAGCCAGTAAATTGTAGTCCCCTTCCCAAAGACATTCCATAGTTTTGAATGGATTGAGCTCATATCTCGTTGCAACTTTGTTGTACGGGCGCACCATTAGGTTTATCAGGAGAAGCATCTTTTTCGAAATCCAGGTCAAGAGCCTCTCCGGGAGCAAACGGATACCTGGAAGATCAAGCATGTCCACATAAGATGCCAAACCGGCGTTATACATTGATTGGTACATCCATGTCGAGTGTGTCAACCATATTAAGGGGGTCTGAGTTACTCTGCAGGATATGCTGTTGCTGAAATTCATACCGGTTACGACTGCGACAGGTTTCAGCTCCTGAAAGAGAACTATTTCATTTTTGACCTGTTCCTCAACCTCCTTGGCGGAAAAGAAATAGCCGAATTTTTGTCCCTGATCTACTTTGTAAAGATACTCTATCTTTTCAGGCGTTAGATTTGGTTCCAGATGTCGAATAATAAACCCTTCTTTTTCGATTAAATTTTCAAATTCGCCGCCATAACTAACAAATACGATATCAAAAATATTTCGACAGGCCTTGGCTATCTCCAGTGTTCGGGTTGTTTCGGCCAAATTGCATGCCATCGGAGAGAAAATAATCGATTCCATAATAACTCCTTTAAAAATTATGATTAACGCCACCTAACGTTAAGCTCACCTGCCTGAGAAAACTACAGCACCGGCCTCAAAAAATAACCGCCGACATTTGCCACACCTGGGACCTCTAGACGAAAAAAGCCGCGTTTCTCAGGTCAGGTGCAGCGCTTGGTTAGCCAAAGCTATAAAAAAAAGAATATCAGTCAGTCTGAATGCGCCGAAGATATTCTACTGTAACCCCAGCTCTGGGCATAAAGCTGTTTATCTGTTTTAGAGCGCTGTCGTGAATAATAAATATTTTGCGCCCCTCAAGCTTATAGCCATATTCCTTCCTAGGAAAATGAGTTATTGAACCGACAATTATACGAACACTTTGCGGGACTGGCTCATAATCTAGCAGCATTGAATTGTTTTCTCCTAGCTCATCAATCTGCTGAGCGATTACCAATGTTTCCATAGCCTTTGCGATATCAGAGAGCTTGCTTTCGATCTGCCGCATTTTTACTTTCATTTCCTTGGTCGACAAAACAAATTCAGTGACTCTTTCTCTATTTAGCGTTGCAAAGCTCAATAGGCATAAACCTAAGACAATCCAACCTCGAAGTTTTACATCCTTTCCAAAAACCAGAACAGCTAGGGCAACGATTATGAAAACTATCGAGAAAAACACACCAACGGAATCTCTCATATTTACTACCTCATTTTGGCTAACGTAGAGCTAAGCTGCCGGAAGGGGCCGACCAAGAAACTATGCTACCTCAAGAAACGCCGTCTAAGCTAAAAATGTCCGATAGTTGCATCAGCCCTTCCGGTCTGCTTGAGCGACTGGATAGCCGTTCTCTATAGAAGGTTTCAACCTTCCAGCGAAAAGCAGTTCAAGCTTCTTGATCCTTTTCTCAAAATCTATGTCGCCGAGAAACCCATCACGGTATAGGACTCGTAGGTATTTGTCCGGCGGCATTGAACCTTTCCGATTGTTGCACTTTCGGCACGCTGCCACGACGTTTTTATACGAATTATCCCCTTCAGGTCGTGATATTGCATGCTCTATGACATAGTTCGCGTTATTAAGCTTACGGAGACAGTAGAAACATTGATGACTCTCACGTTGGAGGATATACTTTCGGTTCTCGGGCACCGCAAAGAAATCCATTTCGTCCAGAGTGAGTAGATTTATGGGCTCTTTTTCCGGAATAATATCCTTGATTTCATCTGGTAGAAAGGCATGAAGTCTAGTGCCATCATATTCTGAACCAATGAGAATAAGGCAGCCTTTAGATTCAAGGGAGCGAAGTTTTCCATAGCAAGTATTCTCAGCCAGTGGGGTTCCTTTCTTACCGATGCCGAATGCGAAAGTCTTGCGGGCTGATTTAAAACCAATTACTACATCTTCTTTTCCGACAAGACGACTATGGCGGATGATATACAGATATATTGCCTGTTCGTAAGTATCTAACTTGGGAGCTAAGTAATCGTGGAATTGCTTCAGAAATTGTTCGGCATTCATTTTCTTATCCTTATTCGGCTATCGTAGAGCTAAGCTGCCGGAAGGGGCCAACCAAAAAACTATGCCACCCCGGAAAACTCCGGTTAACCGAAAACGTTTGATAGTAGCATTAGCCCTTCCGGTCTGCTTGAGCGACTGGTTACGCACTCAGATCGGCGTACACCAGTGGGCATCCGACATGTGGTACTTTCCATTCTAGAAGAATTTCTCGCCACTTTGTGTTCCGGGAAGTAAGGCAGATAGCCCCCCGAAATTCACCGTATATGAAAAATAGTATTGGTTCGTCGTTTACCTCATGAAGAAAGATATCGAATCCGAGCGACCGGATGTATTCATGCTCTTCGGGTACACAAGATAGAACGCTCACCAATCGGTTTTCGACTGAGGCGTCACGAAGTAAAAAATACGGCCATACCTCGGAGGTTTTACCCAGTAGATGTTTTTTAGCGTCGGATAAGTCGTAATTCATTGTTGACTCAGGTGCGATCAGGATGGGGGTTATAATCTCAACGCCAATTTTCAGCAAGAGTTTCGAGATGTCGAAGTTCGTGTCGTCATGCAGACGAAAAACCATCTTTCCAGTCGATCTGTCAGCACTCAGCAAAACTGGGATTTGGGACCAATCAGCCTCCACCTCGACAATATTCGGAGGCGAGGATGGTTTGGCGAACCATGAAATCCCATGGGTTTTGGAATGTGCCGGCCGGCGACGCTTAGTAGTCACGCCCAACCGACAACGCTCCGCTCCAAGTATCGAGGAGTAAATTACGCGTGATTCAAATTTGCTGAATTCATTATTGCAGTTGTCACAAATCCAGCCCTTACCGAGCATAAGTAGGTCGTTCCCGAGAGAATGGGGAACGATATGTTCCTCTGAACCGAACGGGCCATCTGCACCACACATGATGCAAACGAATGGTGGTGCAACGATTGGGGGTGTTTCTGTCATTATTCTATTTCGTGCGTAACGTAAAGCTCAGCGGCGCAAACCCGCAAGGGTTTGCGTCCGCTGGAGCGATTTGTTAGGCTTGACTTTTTCGAGTCAAAGACCATGGTTTGAGCTTAGTTATTCGATCCTAATTACCCTGCTTCAGCTTACTATTTGGCAGGAACTATCTGAATCATTTTGCCCTTGCGTACCATGGCTAATCCGTTAGCATCAAGGATCGTTTCAAAAGTTTTAAGCGACTCGCTTAGGGGAGTTTTTTCAGGCATGATTGCTGTAATTTTGGCGCCCCTAGCCTTATCACTAACAACAAAGTTTTCACCCGTTAGGTCGCTGAATAATTTAGCTACAATAACGACACTCACATTGTCTAAGTCAAAGGAAATTCGCTCTGCCTCCTTTTCTTTACCTAGAACGGGCCGAACTACACATACCGTGCCACATAGGAACACGGCTATCAAGATGAAGCTAAAAATGATGCTTCTCATGAGACACACCTCCTTCCTTTTTTAAACTCACTATATAATTACGCTCGGGGAGAGTTTTTGTTCGATAAAATTTGCTTTTCCCCGGAAAATAATAAAATGCTCGAAAAGCCTAACCATTGATTGAGCAGCGATTTTGCTCTCATATGAAATAATTATGGCGAAACGCAGCAAAATCGCTATCATATTAGCTTGATGGCTTTGCCCAATATTATGAAGGGAAACAGCACCACACACAAGAAAAAATTGCTAGACCGGGTGAGCGAGCTGATGCGACTCAGGCATTACTCCATCCGAACGGAAAGGTCATATATCGGCTGGATCAAGCGGTATATCTTGTTCCACAAAAAGAGGCATCCCGGGGAGATGGGTGTTCCGGAAATAGAGGCCTTTCTTACCCACCTCGCCGTCGATAGAAAGATATCGCGCTCAACGCAGAACCAGGCTTTCAATGCCCTGCTGTTCCTGTACCGGGAAGTTCTGAAAATACCGCTGGATGAAAGAATTCAAGCGGTCCGCGCAAGCAGGAAACGGAAATTGCCGGTGGTCATGACCCGTGACGAGGTAAGGCTGGTAATCGGGGCCATGTCCGGAACGTGCGGTCTCATGGCGAAGGTCATGTACGGGAGCGGCCTTCGCCTCATGGAGTGTGTTCGCCTTCGAGTGCAGGACATGGATTTCAACATGAACCAGATAACCGTGCGCAGCGGAAAAGGGGACAAGGACAGGTGGACGATGTTGCCGGAGAGCGTCCAGCCGGCACTACAGGAACATCTGCGCAGGGTCAGGATTATTCATTCCAACGACCTGTCCCGGGGCTACGGCGAGGTGTACCTCCCGCACGGTCTTGAGCGGAAGTTCCTGAGGGCGGCTAAAAGCTGGGAGTGGCAGTACATCTTCCCGGCGAAGGGCCTCTCGCGCGATCCCCGGACGGGGAAGGAGCGCAGGCATCATATCCATCCGACTATCTTCCAGAAAGCTCTGAAATCAGCGGTCCGCCTGGCAGGTATAAACAAGCGCGTGACGAGCCACACGTTCCGCCACAGCTTTGCGACGCACCTGCTGGAGGCCGGATACGACATACGGACAATCCAGGAACTCCTGGGCCACGCAGATATCTCCACCACGATGATCTATACACACGTTCTCAGGGCAGGAGGAAAAGGTGTGAAGAGCCCCCTGGACGATTTAAATTGAATACCTTAACCATACCCCACCTCCATAACCTGTTCCACCTCGTAGGTGGGGTAGGTTAAGGTGTTGGATTTTATAACCTGTTCCACCTCGTAGGTGGGGTAGGTTAAGGTGTTGGATTTTAGTGAGTTAGCATGAAAGCAGATAATTACGGCTGGATGGGGAAGCTGCTGAGGGTGGACCTCACGAAGAGGAAGACGTGGGTTCAGCCGACGTCGGATTACGTCCCGGAATGGATAGGGGGGCGGGGCATCGGCGCGAAGATAGCGTGGGACGAGATAAAGCCGGGGACGGGGCCGTTTTCCCACGAGAATATCCTGATGATTCTGACGGGTCCGCTAACGGGGACGGCCGCGCCGTTCTCGGGGCGGACGACGGTCTGCTCACTGGCGCCGCAGGGCTGGCCGCACGAATGGTTCACGCGCTCCAGCTTCGGGGGGCACTGGGGGCCGGAGCTGAAGTACGCAGGCTACGACGGGATAATCATCACGGGCTGTTCTGACAAGCCCGTCTATCTCCGGATATGCGACGACGAGGTGGAAATAAGGGACGCCCGCGAACTGTGGGGGCTGGGCATATACGAGACACAGCAGAGACTCATAGGCGAATTTGGCCAGGGTTGGCGAGTATTCGCCATCGGCCAGGCGGGGGAGAACCTGAGCAGGATCTCTATTATCGCGACGGAGACCGAGTCCGCCTCGGGGCAGGGCGGCTTCGGCGCTGTTATGGGCTTTAAGAAGCTCAAGGCCATAGCCGTCAGGGGGACGAATCCCGTCCGCGTGGCGAAGCCGGAGGAGTTCCTCGAGTTCTCGAAAGCGGTCGCAGATGAGGCGCACGGCTCGCACGGCTGGCCGCGCTACCGTCCCCTCGACCCCGAGCGTGTGCGGAAGTACGGCGAGCGGTACCACGCCTGCACGCAGCAGTGCACGGCACGGTGCTGGGACGCCCGGTACTACACGAAGGTCCCCGGAGTCCTATACAAGCAAACCTATGCCGGCCAGGTGGACTGCGTGGCGCAGCTCTTTCCCGGCATGAAGTGCACGTTCTACGACTGGGGGCTGGGCTTCGAGGCGGGCTTCGAGATAGGGCGGATGACGAACGATTACGGCCTGAATCACTGGGAGATACTGATAGGGATAATGCCGTGGCTCAGGGACTGCCATAGGGAGGGGCTGCTAAAGGATATAGACGGCCTGGAGATAGATTTCGACGACCCCCGTTTCTGGGCGGAACTCATGAGGAAGATGGCGTTCAGGGAGGGGATGGGGGACGCGCTTTCGCAGGGCGGCGTCAGGGCATCGGAGATACTCGGCCTCGGACAGGAGATTATAAAGAAGTACTATGCCGCGTGGGGCTACGCGGGCCACTGGGACGGCCACGGGGACAAGATAAACCATATCTTCTTTCCCTACTGGCTCGTCTCGGCCCTCCAGTGGGCCTTCGACACAAGGGACCCCATCAGCAGCGCGCACGGCTACGGCCAGAATATCATGGGCTGGTCGAAGGTCTGCTCGCCGAAAGAGGGCTTGAGCTGGGAGAGGATAGCGGAGATAGGGGAGAGGGTCTACGGAAGCCCCCTGGCGACGCACCCGGAGAGCGGCTACAGGGAGAAGGCCTATCCCGCCGTCTGGCATGGCCACAGGAGCGTCATGAAGGACTCCCTTACCCTCGACGACCAGATATTTCCCAGGATATTCAGCAAGAAGACGCAAAACAACTTCGCAAGGATCGGCTCCATTGAGGGGCCTTCTTTCGAGCACCGCCTCTACGTACTCGCGACGGGGGACGAGATAGGGGAGGACGAGCTCTACCGGAGGTGCGAGAGGGTGATAAATATCGAGAGGTGCCTCCTGTCACGGAACTTCGGCAGGTCGAGGAAGGACGACGAGACGGTCATACCCTACTTCGAGACGCTCGAGACGAGGGTTAACCCTCTCATCGGCGAGCCGGTGGCCATGGACGGCGACGCGTTCAGGCAGGTGATGGACGAGTACTATCGCCTGAGAGGATGGGACACCATTACCGGCCTGCCCACCGAGGAGAAACTCCGTGACCTTGACCTCCCCGAAGCCGCGGATTTGATGAAGGCGAAATCGGCCGGGTAAGCGCCTCGCGCCAGTGTCAAGTTGCACCCTAAAAAGGACTTTCCCCGTTTTCTAAGGATCGATATGCGCAATCACTTGTGCTTGAAGCTGTAGGGGATTTGAACAAATGGAAAACGTCGTTTTTCCAGATACCCTCTCCCCTTGGTAAGGGAAGAGGGCGGGGTGAGGGGTTAAAGACGGTGTCTGGTTATTGGTTACTTGTTTCTGGTCTAGTATCTTTTGTTTTTATCTCCGGGTAATCCTCAAGAAACCAGCAAAGAGAAACCAGACACTGCCTCTAACACCCCCTCATCCTAACCTTCTCCCCCTCAAGGGGGAGAAGGAAATTGTTTTTTCATTTCTCTCTTATCGCAAACATGTTTTTCAATGAGAAAGGCACTTTTTTAAAAAAAACGGGGAAAGTCCGGGCACCCTGAGAGCTTGTCCGATAACACTTAATGCAGTCATTATATATTATCCTGTGAATCCAGTTGATCCCGTCTGATTTTTACTCTCCTTAGCTGTTACTTTCTTCTATTCTTTATGCTTTGAATTTGGAAGATTCAACCGTAGCCCCCCTTACCACGGCTCTCTTCCCCCATAAAATTGGGGGGAGGGGGTGTTTTTGTAGTCGAGCGGGGGAGAGTTTATTAATAGTGTATTTTTCCCGAAAAAGGTATTGCCTTTTATCCCGGTGGGCGTAGAATAGCCGGATTTTTAGAATGGATCTAATGCCGATTACGGGCAATGAAATTGATCTGGAAGGGAGGTGAAACAGACATGGCAAAGACTATCAGAAAGAAGGCGAAGACGACCACGGCAAGGACGAGAAAGACCTTGACGAGGGTGAAGTCTTCGGCGAAGCGGGCCTTGAAGAAGGCTGCTCCCGCCACGCAGGTATGCGTCGCGGAGAGAAAGCTCCAGGAGACTCCGCGCTTCCGGCTTAGCCCGGAGCACTACCGCAGGGTAGTGCAGGAGAATGCCTACTATCTCTGGGAGAGAAGAGGCCGTACACACGGCCGTCATTTCGGAGACTGGGTCCATGCGGAGAGAATTGTGAAGTCAAGGATCTCCAATAACTAAAGCGTAGGCCGGTACGAAAAGAGGGGCGCCCTTTACAATGGGCGCCCCTCTTTTCGGCAACGGCGAAGGTAACGCCTGCCTGCCAGCAGGAAGGAAGCCCAGCCTGCCCCGATGATTATCGGGGTATCGGTTACGTTTAATGGTAACGCTACAAGGTAGTTTCTAGTTTCTTGTTACCGGTTTGCAGAATCTAATAACAAGAAACCTTGTATTGGGCTACACTTAAGACAATAATCCACCACCTTTAAAGGGAGGATTTTCCTGCAATATAATGCCTCCCCCTTGATGGGGGAGGTTAGGAGGGGGTGCTCCATGCCCAAAGCACGGAAAAGGCTAACTCCGCTGGCCAGGAAATTGAGGAAAAATTCAACCGATGCAGAGCGGTTGTTGTGGAGCAGGCTTCGGGCAAAGCAAATAGAAGGGCTTAAATTCAGACAACAACAGCCTATCGGAAACTATATCGTTGATTTCGTCTGTTTTAAGAAGCGCATTATTGTTGAAGCTGATGGGGGACAGCACTCAAAAGAGAGAGACGCTGAGAGAGATCACTGGCTTGGTGAACAGGGTTTCACTACATTGAGATTTTGGGATAACGACATTCTTACGAATATTCACGGTGTCCTGGAAGTAATACGGTCGCACTGTCTGAAGACCCCTCCCCCCGCCAAAGATATCGCCATATGGCAAGTCAAGTCAATTTTTATCATGATTGATGATATGGATATATTGGACGATAACATGTTTAGCGATCTGGGTGGCTAGGTGGATAAAGTCAACATCTTGGTCAAGATTATAAAGAGTATTTACGCGATGATAATCTTTGAGATAACGATCGACGGCTGCCTGGGTATGTTTGCATTCTCGGGCCACGTCAGCCGGGTCTTTTTTCTCAAGGATGACTTTTCTGATGATCGTATTTTTATGGGACACAGAGGAACCCATGTCATGTAGGGCACCCGTATGGGGAAGAGTACAGTCGTGATGGCTTTCATAACGTATTCTGATCTTAGAAGCACGTGACGGGTGTCTGAGCATGATGAGGCCGAGATCACGAGAGGAGAGTATACCGCCTTGCTCATAAGCCTCTCGGATCATTCTGGCAAGAGCCCGTTCCGCGATCTTTGACATGTTGGCCCCATTGGTAAGTTGCTCGACGTCATTTTCAGAGATTACCGTTAGAACAACAGGCACATATTTACGCCGCGGTGAGTCACCCCGGGTATTTTTGTCTAGAGCGTTCCAGAGCATCTGTCCATGTTTGAGGCGAGAGGTTTCCGGAGCAATAGCTTCGAACAAGTTGATTAACTCTGAAGTTCCCCCCGTTTTTTGGACAGGTAGTTAAGCCAAGATTTTGTTAAAACAGATGTCCAAAAAACAGGGAGAATGTAAATGGCGAAAAAGCGTAGGCGACATTCAGATGAGTTCAAAGCGAAGG
>Ga0208279_1000883_pt1 | contig 19414 bp, 16 predicted proteins | sample AntAceMetag02UKM_FD_184766 | JGI IMG/M metagenome (GOLD analysis project Ga0208279, IMG submission 184766) | Saline lake microbial communities from Ace Lake, Antarctica - Antarctic Ace Lake Metagenome 02UKM (SPAdes) (version 2) | ecosystem: Environmental > Aquatic > Non-marine Saline and... | reverse complement strand
TGCCACGGCGGGGCTGGCTGGCGAGTGTTTTTCGGCCGTTTTTCCTTAGCTTGACGTGTATGGTGTGTCACCCCATGCGCGTCAGGTTAAGGGGGATGCTGTGCTTGCCGAGGCCGCCCGGCGATGAAGTCGCCGGGCTACGGAGCAGCGCCCGATGCATCGGGCTTGAGAACCCCGTTTACGGGGTGGGAACTCCGTAGCCGGGGCACTTTATGCCCCGGCGGGGCTTGCTGGCGAGCACAAAGGCGCTACCGCCCGCGTTCCACCATGCGCTTCATGAACCGGCTCACCACCGTCGCCTCGTTGTGCAGCACCAACCGGTCGCCCACTTCCAGTTTCTCGTAAGGCTTCTCCCACGCCTCGCGGGCGGGACGCGGGAAGATGTTGATTTCCGTCCCTTCCCTGGCGTGCCGCTGGTCAATGTGGACCTGGCCGACCAGGTAGCCTTCCGTGTCCATCGCGCACGAGGTCACCTCGCCAATGACCCGCCCGTGGCTCTCGGTTACCACGTCCTCCTGTTTGGGGACCCGTACCCCCTTCTCGGCGACGTGGAAGCGGGCCACGGTCATCTTGCGCTGGCGGGCGTGCTCGACGTAGGCCCGCCGCCCGACGAAGAAGGGTTTATGGAGTTTGACGTAGCCGGCGAAGCCCGCACCGTCGGGGCGCAAGTCCAGCGGCCCCGCCAGTTCGTGGCCGTAGAGCGGCAGTCCGGCCTCTATGCGCAGGCTGTCGCGGGCCCCCAACCCGATGGGCCGGAGCCCGGAGGGGGCACCGACCTCCATCAACTGTTCCCACAACGCGCCCATCACGTCGGGATGGACGAAGATCTCAAATCCCAATTGCTCGCCGGTGTAGCCGGTGCGGGCGAGGATCAGGTCGAAGACGCCGCCAGGGGCTCGATCGGACGGGATGTTGATCTCCATAACCTCGGTTCGTTTCATTGATAGCAGTCGCCCTCGTATCTCGGCGACGGCGCTGGAGGGTGAGGCGCTGTCGAGGAGGGCGAGCAGAATGTCGCGGGAACGGGGACCCTGGAGGGCCAGGTCGGCCAACCAGGCGTAACTCTCGCCAGGGTCGTGCAGGTCCCGCAGTTGGGCCTGGAAACTGCTTCGCACCCAGGGCCGCAGGTCGTCTATCCGCACGGCCCGCTCGTTCACCGACTGGAGCCAGGCCCAGTCCTTCTCCATGTTGGCGGCGTTGACGACCACCAGGTAGCGGGAGGGGCTGAGCATATAGACCATCAGGTCGTCTATGACCCGCCCATCGGGGGCCAGGAGGTAGGTGTACTGCGATTCGCCGGGCCGGAGCGCGTAAACGTCGTTGGTGGTCACCAGGTTGAGGAAGTAGGCGGCGTGTGGTCCGCTCGCCTCCAGGAGCCCCATGTGAGAGACGTCGAAGAGGCCGGCTGCGCCTCGCACGGCCCGGTGCTCGTCGCTGATGGAGGTGTACCACAGTGGCATCTCCCACCCGGCGAAGGGAGCCATCTTCGCCCCGTGCTGCACGTGCCAATCGAAGAGAGGGGTGCGGCGCTGCCCCCGCCCCCGGCCCTCCCCCACGGAGGGAGGGATAAAAGCGGGAAGCGGGTCAACGGATGGGTCGGAGTAGCCAGGGGCGGAGAGACCGATGAAGTAGGGTTTGTGGGAGACCGGCGGCGTGAACTCCTCTTGCTCCAATGCCAATGTCGCATCCTGAGCCAAATCAGTTAATCCTGTCAATCCGTGTTCTCTGAGATCGCGCACAACGACCGGTCCCGGCAGTTTGGCCCACAGGTCGGCGTCGTCGAAGCGCACGTAGCCATCGGAAAGGTCGCGCAGCCAGGCGATGACCCGCCGCGCCCGATTGGCCGGTATGATCAGCCGGTAGCGGTTGTGGCCGAAGCCGGGCCGCTGGACTGAGCCAGAGCTCATCACCTGCCCGTCCCGTTCCAGCAGCGGTACCGTTCGCCATTCTCCCTGTTCGAGGTCAGCGATGTCGGCCGGTGTGATCTGCTCGACGAATGCGGCGGCGGGGTTTCCCTCGATCTCGATCAGCCTATACTGCTCCTCCCGTTGGCGCGGTTCCGGCACCAGGTAGTGGTGGGGATAGCCGCTGCATGGGAGTTCGAAGTCGATGCCGGCCCGTCCGGCCAGTTCTGCCACCTCGACGCGCAGTTCCTCCAGCACATCGAAGTCTACCTTGCCCCGGTAGGCCCGTCCGCGCACGCCGGTATAGGTGAGCGGCTCGGTACCCTTCATCGCGCGGGCGATGATGCCGGCGATCTGCTCCATCTCCGGTTCCCGGAAGCCGCGCTGGGTGACCCAGGGGGTGCCTAACCGGATGCCGCTGGGGTAGGCAGCCGTCTTGTCGCCCGGGATGGTGTTTTTGTTGACCACGATGCCCACCAGGTCGAGGATCGCCGCCGTGACGCCGCCCATCAGCGGGGTGCCATCACGTCCCTGTATTGTCTTGCAATCGAGGAGCAGCAGGTGGGTCTCGGTGCCACCGCAGGGGACGCGCAGGTCGTGCGCGGTAAGCGCGCGGGCGAGTGTTACAGCATTGGTCACGATCTGGTGCTGGAGGCGGTGGAATTGCTCCGTCTGGGCCAGGCGGAAGGCGACGGCCATACTGGCGAACTTGTTGACGTGGGGGCCGCCCTGGAGGCCGGGGAAGACGGCGTGGTCGATCTTCCACGTCAGGCCGGGGTCGGTGGTGAGGATGCAGGCTCCTCGCGGGCCACAGAGCGTCTTGTGCGTGGTGAAGGTGACGACGTCGGCGTATCCCAGTGGGGTGGGGAACGCGCCGGCGATGACCATGCCGGCCACGTGGGCGATGTCGGCCAGGAGGTAGGCCCCTACCCGGTCGGCGATCTGGCGGAACTTGGCCCAATTGGGGAGGCGCGGGTAGGAGGTGTAGCCGGCGATGATCATCCTGGGCCGGTGCTCCAGTGCCAGTTCCTCGATCTCGTCGTAATCCAGCAGTTCCGTTTGCTCGTCGACGTGGTAGGATGCGACGTTGTACAGTTTGCCTGACAGGTTGACCGGGCTACCGTGGGTCAGGTGGCCGCCGTGGGGTAGCGCCAGGCCCATGATCGTGTCGCCGGGTTTCAGCAGCGCCTGTTGGACGGCGACGTTGGCCGGTGCGCCGGAGAGGGGCTGGACGTTGACGTAGATCTGGTCGGCGGAGATGTCGTCGGTAGCGAAGGCCTCGGCGCAGCGCCGGCGGGCCAAGGATTCGATGACGTCGGCGTACTCCACGCCCCGGTAGTAGCGCCGGTCACCGTAGCGGCGGTAATGGGCCAGGTGGTGCTCGTAGTCCAGAATCTCGTCCTCGGCCAGCCAGCGGGTCTCCGGGTGGGGATAGCCCTCGGCGTAGATGTTCATCAGCGGTGAGCCGAGCGCTTCCCGCACCGCCCACGGCGAACTGCTTTCCGAGGGGATCATGATCAACTTGCGGGCCTGGCGTTCCTTCTCCAGGTCAATCAATTGGGCCACGGCCGGGTCGAGTGCGGACAGGTCGCCGCGAAAGAGAAAGTCGTCGTGTAAAGACATGGTCGCCTCCAGGATGTTGTTCGTAGGTTCATACATTCGTGATTCGCGGTTCCGAATTGACGAATCCCGAACCTGCGGCCACTGATGCATTGTATACTGAACGCAAATCAAACAGTGTTTTTGGAGTTGAGGCTTTAGCCGGGTTTTACGCCTGAGTTCCGGCTGAAGCCTGCACTCCAAATTCACCAAACCCAAGTGCGCTCAGTATACTTCCCTGTGTCTTTGGTGTCAAGGTGTTGACATTTGCTATGGCGTAGTGTAGAATATGGGTGAATCACATCGCCTAGCCATGGGATGCGGGGGAGAGACCGCTTGAATGCGGGCACCGAAGGGGCAAGCCGGCGCGAGAGGCTGACCGCGTCGGCGAAACTCTCAGGTCTCGGGACCCTGTATCTCGGCACCTCTGGAAAGTTCTTAGGACACCGAAGGGGCAAAGCCCGACAGCCGATCGGGGGGAATCTCTCAGGTTGGTAGACAGGGGACGCACAGCCGAACTGTTTGTGCGTCCCTCGTTTTTGTCCGGTACATTATCATCTAAACAGGAGGTTGACGATGTATAAGAAACTCTTCATTCCAGGTCCGACCCACGTGCGGGAGAAGATCCTGCAAGCCCAGGCTGCGCCGATGATCGGCCATCGCGCCAAGGAGTACGCCGATCTGCAGGCGGAGGTGACCCTCAAACTCCAGCAAATGCTCTACACGCAGCAGCGGGTCTATCTCTACGCCTCCTCCTCAAGCGGCGTGATGGAGGGGTCGGTCCGCCAGGCCTCCACCAGGCGAATCCTCAGCACCGTCTGTGGGGCCTTCTCCAAGCGCTGGCACCAGATCACCGCCGCCAACGGTGTCCCCTGTGACAAGGTGGAGGTGGAGATGGGCCAGGCCATCACGCCGGAACTGGTGGACGAAGCGCTCTCCAAGGGAGACTACGACGCGGTCACCATCGTGATGAACGAGACCTCCACCGGCTTGATGAACCCGGTCAAGGAGATCGCCGCTCTGATCCACGAGAAGTACCCCGACGTGCTGATCCTGGTGGATGCGGTCAGTTGCATGGCCGGTGCCAGGATCGAGTTTGACGCCTGGGGGCTGGACGTCTGTCTGGCTGGCGTGCAGAAGTGCTTCGCCCTCCCGGCGGGGCTGACGGTTTGCGCGGTGAGCGACCGGGCGCGTGAGCGGGCCGAGCAGGTACCCAACCACGGTTACTATTTCTCCTACGGGGTGATGGACAAGAAGTACGAGAAGCACCAGACCCCGGCCACGCCGGCTATCAGCCTGATCCAGGCTCTCAACGTTCAGATGGACGACATCCTGGCCGAGGGGCTGGAGAATCGCTGGGCGCGGCACGAGGAGATGGCGGCCTACGTTCAGGACTGGGCCCGTCGCTACTTCGCGCTATATTCCGACGAATGGTACCTCTCGCCCACGGTCACCAATATCGAGAACAGGCGTGGTATTAGCGTCGCCGGGCTCAACGAGGAGTTGGGTAAGCGGGGCGCGATGATCTCCAACGGCTACGGTGACCTTAAGGAGAAGTGCTTTCGCATCGCGCACATGGGCGACCTGACGCTTGACGACGTCAAGTGGCTCACGGGGCAGATAAACGATATCGTGGGTATTTCGTGATACGGAACACGTGAAACGTGAAACGTGAAACGTCAAACGTCAAGCGTGAAACGTCAAGCGTCAAACGTGAAACGTGTTGCTTGGTGAAAAAGGAGATAAGCAGTGAAATCACTCGTTTGTGACCCAACGGACCCCAAGGCCATCGCGGCGATGCGAGAGGCGGGGATTGAGGTGGATGTGCGGGACGACATCACACTGGAGGATTTGGAGGCGGTCATCGGTGAGTACGACGCGATGGTCGTCCGTGGCCGCACGAAGGTGCGCGAGCCCTTGATTGATAAGGCGACTAATCTGAAACTGATCGTTCGAGGCGGCGTCGGATTGGACAACATTGACGTGGACTACGCCCAATCGAAGGGGGTCGAAGTGCGCAACACCCCCGCAGCTTCTTCTAACTCGGTGGCGGAACTGACCCTCGGCTATCTCCTGGCGCTGGCCCGCCCCATTCCCCAGGCCACCGCTTCGATGAAGGGTGGTAAGTGGGAGAAGAAGGTGTTCAGCAAGGGGATGGAATTGGCGGGCAAGACGCTGGGGCTGGTCGGCTACGGACGCATCGGCCGCCTGGTGGCGGAGAAGGCCCTGGCCCTGGGAATGAACGTGCTTGCCTATGACCCCTACATCAAGGAAGCCCAGGCAGGTGTGGATTTGGTGGACTTGGAGGATCTGCTGCCCCGTTCTGACTTCATCTCGCTTCACGTGCCCCATACACCGGAGACGCACTACATCATCGGCGCTGATGCATTCGCCAGGATGAAGGGCGGCGTGCGCATCGTCAACTGCGGGCGCGGCGGGACGCTGGATGAGGCGGCTCTGTACGACGGTATTGTGGGCGGCAAGGTGGCGGGGGCGGCACTGGACGTCTACGAGGATGAGAAGGAGGAGCGAGGCAAGCGGTTTATGGATCTGCCGCAGGTGATCGGCTCCCCCCACATCGGCGCCGGGACGGGAGAGGCGAAGGCGCGGGTGGGGGAGGAGGTGGCGCAGATCGCTATCGAGTTCGCTGGGCGCTGAGCGCGAATGATGAACAGCGCATAACGAATTGCGGTACGCGCGGAGGCGGGGGGTAGGGAAGTAGAGGAGATTTCTCTCTTGCATCTCTGCCCCTTTGCTCCTCCACGCTCTGGTCCAAGAGGATGATAGGTGAAAGATGAAGGCGACTCCGATGTTGCGGGAGATACTGGAAGGATATAGGCGCTTCAACGCCTGGGAACTCGAGGAGTGGAAGAGAGAGTTGCCGCGGTTGACGGTCGAAGAGAGCCTGGCGCAGTTCTTTGAATTGTGTGATCTGACGCGCACACTGGCGCCCGACGCGGAGCGAATCTTCCTCGAACAAGACGAGGCCCATTGGATTACGTTGCGCGAGAGACTTCAACGGGCAGCAAAGATGATGGCTGATGCGCAGACAACTTGAAGCACTGAGAGTAATCCAACACAATTGCTCAGTGCAGGAGGCTGCGATGGTTATTACCGAGAGAATCCAACAGTATGTTCAAAGACTACGCACATCTTTTCAAGTAGAAGTGCTTGACTTCGTGGAGTACCTCCTGGCAAAGGCAGAGCGTGAAGTAGTTCGGCAGGAAGAGAAGGCTTGGTCGGACTTATCCCTGTCGTCTGCTATGCGCGGGATGGAAGACGAAGATACTCCGGCGTACACCAGCAGGTCTGTCTGAAGAGCCCGGTGCATCCTGCCCGGTACAGGCAGGTAAAGACCGCACGCCGGCATCTGTGGGGGGGGGCAGCCGGGCAACCGGCTGTCCTACCGCGATGGCGCGGGCGGAAAAAATATCACCTATCGAAAGGAGGTCATACTATGACCGTCAAACTGCGATTCTGCATCATTTTCTTGCTCGTTGGCTTAGCCCTGGCGTTAACGTGGGCCGTGGCGGCATCAGGCGTGGCGGTACACGGCGCAGCAACTGACTTGATGACGCCGGCTCCTCAAACCACTGCCTCCCTGAGCCCTGCGGCCGTGTTGGATGCCACGCCGCCGTTTACCATTTACCTGCCCCTTACGTCCAGATACTTCTACTACTTTGACGACTTCAGCAACCCCAACAGTGGCTGGTCCAGCGGGGACGATAGCAGCCGGGCCTGGGGCTACCTCAACGGCGAGTACCGGATTCTGCTTAAAACGACAGATAGTGCGTGGGGAGTGACACCCGACTTGATAATGCCGAGCGATTACCGTGTTGAGGTGGACGCACGGCAGGCATCTAGCACTATAGGTTCCTATGGCTTGATGTTCGGACTTGGCGTCAGCGGAAGCGCGTCGGAGCTCCACCAGATCATTGTCTTCCCCGCGACCCAGGATTACTTGTTGGAGAAACGCTCTCTGGATGGTACCTGGACAACCCTGATTGACGAGGGGACTTATGTGGCGGCGATCAATCCGGGCACGGAATCGAACCACCTCCGGGTTGACCGGATCGGTACCTCCATTCACATCTACATTAACAGCGTGCTGGTGGGCACTTTTAGCGATAGCAGCCTCACCGGGTCAGGGCGCGACGCGGGCGTGCGCGCTTATAGCTACGATACCGCCTCTGTGGACATGCGCTTTGATAACTTCAATGTGACCAACGCCACCCTGGTCAACCCGCTGTATCAGGAGGATTTCAGCGTCACCGGCCGCTGGTATACCGGTGATACGACCGAAACCCGCTGGAGCTACCAGAGCGGGGAATACGAGATCCTGCTGCGAGAAGCCGGTTGGTGGGGCGCTGTGACCGCGCCACTGGAGGGTGGCCTGCCCAATTACGTCATTGAAGCAGATATGCGGTTTCCTGACAGCAATCTGGGCTGCTACGGGCTGAACTTTGGGCACATTGATTGGGATCGCTTCTACAGCTTCACCGTATATCCAGGGACCCAGAAGTACGGCCTGTGGAAACGCACGGCTTCAGGCTGGACCACCATCGTCGCGGCAACTTCCTCCTCGTATATCAATCCCGGCACCGCCACCAACCACCTCAGGGTAGAACGCATCGGGAGTCAGATCAAACTCTATGTCAACGATCACCTCATGACCACGGTGAACGACAGTAGTTACATCGGAAATCTACAGGTCGGATTGTACGCTGAATCTAGCACTACCGTCCCGGTGGCCGCCCGGTTTGATAACTTCCATTTCAATGAACTAGGCGTGACTACAGCAGTGCAAACTCTATCCAGACCGTTCGTTGTCGCGCCGGCTGATAGCAGCAAATTCTCACACGGCCCGGCCAGGCAAACCGATGGGTTGCTCGTGCCAAGATAAATCCGAAGCATCGGGAGGAGGCGGAAACTTCTGAAACTTGCTAATGTTGCCCAGTGGGGGAGCGTCAAAGACGCAAGTCCCACCTAGTCAAAGCCTAGCCAACAGGCTGGTAAGGAGTACCAGAATGAAAACCAGACCGTTTGGTGTTTCCATTCTCTTCGTGAGTCTGGCGCTGATGTCGAGTGCATCAAGTGTACTGGCTCAACCCGGACGAGTGGCGAACCCAGTGGCCGCCCAGCAGCAGGCGGAGAATGTCGAGCTGGTGAGTCAGATCGGCAGCGATGTGATCAAGGTCGCCCTGCAAGAGGGCTATGCGTACACGATTTCACACGATGATCTCTATATCTACGACATCTCCGACCCGGCCCACCCGAGCGAGGTCACATCCCACGACGTAGGGCGGGTTGCCAACAGTGTAGCCGTCCAGGGAGAGTATGCCTACATCGGCGCCGAGTGGTCTGGGAAGCTGTTCGTCGTGGATGTCTCCGACCCGGAGCACCCAGGCACGATGGGCTCCTGCGGCGTTATGGGGTATCATGCCCTGGATGTGGCGGTGGACGGGAACTATGCCTACGTGACCGGGGATCCAGTCGCTAACGTTGGCTGGCTTACCATTGTCGACATCTCCAACCCTGCAAACCCATTTGAAGCCGCCGATGATCGCATCGCGTCCGATGTTGACGGCGTGGCGGTGGAAGGGGATCACTGCTTTGTCGCCGCCGACAGCGGTGTCTACATCTACAACGTTTCCGACCCGACCGACCCGAGTGTCCCCCGCCGTTTTGGCCTGCCCTATGGCATCGACGGCCGAGGCGTGGATGGCCAGGGGAGTTACGCCTACGTCGCGGCCGGGAACGGTGGCTTATACATCATCAACCGCTATGCACGGCAGATCGGCCAATACAACACGCCCGGCTATGCTCGGGGTGTCGCGGTGGCGGGCAACTACGCCTACGTCGCCGATGGGAGCAGCGGCCTGCGCGTTATCGAAGTCGCCGACCGGTACAACCCGACAGAAGTTGGTTTCTACGACACGGACGGGTATGCGTATGATGTGGCGGTGGATGGCGACTATATCTATGTCGCCGATGGGGATGAAGGCCTGGTCATCCTGCGCTTCGAGGTGGTGCAGGAGGAAGTGCAGGCGGAATTCTTCCTGCCGCTTCTGCTGCGTAATTACCCACAGCTTTGAGCACTGGAGCAGGCTTCGGCCGGCCGCGTGCTCAAGTTAACGAACTACGGCCCACTGCGCCTAACATGCAGACATGCATTGCAGCCGACGCTGCATTCACCGCTACTCTAAACTTCCCCTCTGGTATCATCTCGTCGGCTTGCCAGAAATCATGCTGCAAACGCTAATCTTTTCCCTAGTTCTGGTTTGGTGGGATAAGAGGCAAGATCAGATTGAGGGCAACGTTAAGGAGAGTATGACCGAGAATCCGCTGATTACCCTCATCACCCGGGAAATGAGCCTCACCCTGGAGCAGGTGGCTCGCACGGCGGCCTTGTTGGATGACGGCAACACCGTGCCTTTCATCGCCCGCTACCGCAAGGAGGTCACCGGTTCGCTGGACGAGACGCAGATACGGCACATCCAGGAGCGGCTGGCCTATCTGCGCAACCTGGAGGCCCGCAAGGACACGGTGCTCCGGAGCATCGCCGGGCAGGATAAACTTACTCCGGAACTGGAAGCGGCCATCCGCACCGCCACCACCCTTCAGCAAGTGGAAGATCTCTACTTGCCCTACCGTCCCAAACGTCGCACACGAGCAACCCTGGCCCGCGAGCGGGGCCTGGAGCCTCTGGCCGAGGTGGTTCTGGCCCAGGAGGTGACCACCGGCACGCTGGAGCAGCACGCTATGCCTTTCCTCTCCGACCAGGTGCCCACCGTGGCGGATGCCTGTGCCGGGGCGCGGGACATCGTCGCTGAGCGGGTGGCCGAGGATGCCGAGGTGCGCCGTCGGGTGCGCCAGCAGACCCACGAGCAGGGGTTGATCGCATCTACGCTGGCCGATCCTGCCGCCGACCCCCAGGGCAAGTACCGGCTCTACTATGAATACGCTGAACGCCTGGGCGCTATCCCCCCGCACCGTGTCCTGGCCCTCAACCGGGGCGAGCAGGAGGGGGTCTTGCGGGTGAGCATCCAGGCCCCCGACGAGAAGTACATCGCTGCCCTGCAGAGACGTTTCGTCACCAACCCTGCTTCCATTTTCGCCGAAGAGGTGCGCATGGCCGTGGCCGACGGGTATCATCGCCTGCTGGCCCCGTCCATCGAGCGGGGCCTGCGCCGCACCCACAACGAGACGGCCGGCGAGCACGCCATCCGGGTTTTCGCGACCAATCTGCGCCATCTGCTCCTGCGGCCGCCTCTGCGCGGGCGCACTGTCGTGGGTATTGACCCTGGCTACCGCACCGGCTGCAAGGTGGCCGTGGTGGGCCCCACGGGTAAGATGCTGGACACGGTGACCATCTACCCCCACGAGCCGCAGCGAGACTGGGAGGAGGCCAAGGCTATCCTCAGGCATCTCATCGAGAAGCACAGCGCCGAAGTGATGGCCATCGGCAACGGGACGGCCTCGCGGGAGACGGAAGTCCTGGCTGCCGAGGTGATCGATGAACTGGGCCGCTGCGCCTACGTCATCGTCAGCGAGGCTGGCGCGTCGGTGTACTCGGCCAGCGAACTGGCCCGCCAGGAACTGCCTCACCTGGATGTCTCCATGCGCGGTGCAGCATCCATCGCCCGCCGCCTGCAAGATCCCCTGGCCGAACTGGTGAAGATTGAGCCCCGCTCCATCGGCGTGGGTCTCTATCAGCACGATGTAAATCAAAACCATCTGGCCCAGGCCCTGGACGCGGTGGTGGAGTCGGTGGTCAACTACGTGGGGGTGGATGTGAACACCGCTTCCCCGGCTCTGCTACGCTACGTGGCCGGCATCAACCGGAGGGTTGCGGAGAACATCGTTGCCTACCGGGACGAGCACGGCCCCTTCCGCACCCGGCGGAGGTTCCTGAAGGTCAAGGGGTTGGGGGAGAAGGCTTTCCGGCAGGCGGCTGGCTTCCTGCGCATCCCGGACGGCGACGATCCCCTGGACAGTACTTCCATCCACCCTGAGTCCTACCCGGTGGTGGAGCGGCTGTTCATTCTGATGGAAGTGCGCGGCGAAAAGCCAGACCTGGCGGAGCGGGTGCGCCGTCTGCGGGCCGAGCACGACTTATCTACCCTGGCCGAACTGCTGGACGTGGGGGAGCCTACGCTGGCCGACATTCTGGAGGCGCTCAGCCGTCCCGGGCGCGACCCCCGCGACGAGTTGCCCCCGCCCATCCTGCGGAGGGACGTGTTGAAGATCGAGGACCTGCAGGATGGTATGGTGCTCAAGGGCACTGTGCGCAACGTGGTGGACTTCGGGGCCTTCGTGGATATTGGCGTCAAGCAGGATGGGTTGGTGCACGTCTCGGAGATGGCCGATCACTACGTGCGCGACCCGCTGGATGTGATCTCCGTGGGCGATGTGGTGGACGTGAGGGTGATCAACGTGGATGTGGAACGCGGGCGCATCGGGCTGAGCATGAGACTGTAGGGGAGGAACGAGACCAAGCGGTGGGAGGCAGGTAGTTTCCGTCTTGACGCTGTGTTTGCCTGCGGTTATAATGTAGCCACAATGTGGCCGCGAGTAACGTGGAGGCGAATCATGCCCACTACCATCGGTGTACGTGAACTGAAAAACCAGGCATCTCGTGTAGTGCGCGCTGTGCGTGAGGAGATGGCCGAATATGTGATCACCGTGCGGAATGAGCCTGTGGCGGTGCTACGGCCATTGACCGAAGAGAACGTACAGCAACTGCGCCAGGTCGAAGTAGGCGAGGGGCCGGTAGTGTTGGAGAGTTACTTCGACTTCCTGAGTTCGGATGACATCCGTATCAAGGGGACCCGGATTGGCGTTGAGACGGTACTGGAGGACCACCTGGAGGGGGCCAGCCCGGAGGAGATCGCGGCCCGCTATCGCAACTTGACCCTCGAACAGGTGTACGCTACCCTCCTGTACTACTTCCGCAACCGTGCTGATATGGATGCCTATCTGGAAGCAGGGCGGGCATATACTGAGCAGGCCTGGCTGGAACAGCAGCGTAACCCCTCGCCAGCCATCAGGCGACTGCGCGAACTCAAAACACGTCGAGCGGCGCTCCAAGAGGAGACGATCACCTCTTGAGCCAGATTCGCTATCTATTGGACGAGAATACACCCCACGCCATCCGCGACCAGTTGCTGCAACGCAAACCAGAGATGAAGGTACTCGCTGTGGGAGATGACGGGGCTCCGGCATTCGGTACGCTTGATCAAGAGCTGCTACGTTGGATCGAGCGAGAGGATTATGCTCTGGTCTCCCGTAACCGGCGCACCATGCCTCGGCATCTACGGGAGCATCTTGAGGCTGGGGGCCACGTGCCTGGGATCTTTCTGCTTCGCCGCCGGTATTCCCTTGGACAAGTCATCGAGGACTTGGTGCTCATCTGGGAAGCAGGACGCTTCGAGGAGTACCGGGATCGGATCGAGTATCTCACCCTCTGACCGACCCACAAATGGCCGTCCTGAGTCAATTCCCTTGACGCCGTGTTTGCCTGCGGTTATAATGCAGTTGCAGTACAACGAGTGGTGAGAAGACGGGTGATCTTGGCCTGACGAGGAGGTGGTCACTATGGGAGATGTTTTTCTGGAACTCATATAGGACAAGATGCCCTCTTGTCCTCCAACATGCCGTTTCGTCCAGGAGGTGAATATGGCAACCATTCGACCTTTCAGAGGTGTACGTTACAACCCGGAGAAGATTGACGATCTCTCCACCGTCATCAGCCAGCCCTACGACCGGGTACGGCATGGATTGCAGGACAAGTACTACGACCTGAACCCTTACAACGTCGTGCGCATCATTAAGGGGAAGGAACAGGCGGGGGATGGTGAGGAGAGCAACGTCTACACCCGCGCGCGGGACACTTACGAGTCCTGGCTGGGGGAGGGTGTCCTGGTGCGGGAACAGGTGCCCGCTCTCTACGTCCTCCACCAGACGTTCACTCTTCCCGACGGCAGCGTGATGACTCGTCAGGGGCTGATCACTGCGCTGGAGTTGAGCGAGTTCGACGAGGGCACTGTCCTGCCCCACGAGCGCACGCACTCTGGCCCCAAGGTGGACCGGCTCAACCTGATGCGAGCCACGGCGGTCAACTTCGGTCACATTTTCATGCTCTACCCCGGCGACCGGATCAACGAGTTGCTGGGGGCGGCTATTGAGGGGCAATCGGGCCTCGAGTTGCACGAATTGTTCGAGCATGATGTAGTGCAGCGGTTTTGGGCCGTGACCGATCCACAGGTGACACAGGCGGTAGTGGAGGAGATGGCCCCCAAGCGGAGTCTGATCATTGCTGACGGTCATCACCGCTACGAGACGGCGCTCAATTATCGGGACGAGATGCGCGCCGCTCATCCCGATGCTCTACCCGATGCTGGCTTCAACTACCGTATGGTGACGCTGGTGAGTATGGAGGATCCCGGGCTGGTGATTCTACCCACCCATCGCCTCATCCATTCCTATGGGCAGATGAGCGGGGCAGAGGTGCTGGAGCGAGCGAGGGAGTACTTCGAGGTGACGCCAGCGGAGGACCGGGCGGCGCTGGAGGCGGCGTTGGCCCAGGCTGAGACGTCCCATCCGCGCTTTGGCTTCTACGACGGGACCTACGCTGTACTCACGCTGCGGGACCCGGCGGTGCTTGAGAGATTGCTCCCAGACCGCGCCCCTGACTGGCGCTTGCTCGACGTCTCGGTGCTCCATGAGTTATTCGTTGAGCAGGTGCTGGGGATTGACAAAGGGGCGGTCGAGCGTAAGGAGAACATTGAGTACTTGCGTGACCCGCAGATGGGATATGACGCGGTGGATGGTGAGAAGGCGCAATTCCTGCTGGTGATGAATCCCACGCGGATGGAGCAGGTGCGGGCCTGCACCGCTGCCGACGAGAGGATGCCCCAGAAGTCCACCGATTTCTACCCCAAGGTGATCGGCGGGCTGGTGATGATGCCCATCGGTGCGGAAGAGCGGCTGTAGCGGGGCACAAGACGCGAAGCAGCCCCGGTGGTCAGAAGAGCCGCCGGGGCTGTTTGTCTTCAAAATTCCCAAGCGCCAGCCACGGGGTGCATTTCAATCTGGGGGCGAACCCTCCCGCAGGTTCTGATGGCGCAGTGAATGCTGCCTGGAGTGCCAGGCAGGACTATATGGAGCGGAGAATGACATTGGCAACCTGCGGGAGGGTCTGTTTGCCCCAGGACTGAAATGCACTCCCAGCCATGGTGCGAGTTGACACGCAGCGCTTTCCCGATATACTTCCACAGAAGAGATGGAGGCGGAGCCATGAAGACGGAGACGGTCGTTGCCGGAGCATTGGGCGAGTGTGTCCACGTGGCCGGGGTGCTGAACTTCCTGCGGCTGGCCGAAGCGGCCGGCTGGCGAACCGTGTTTCTTGGCCCGGCGGTGTCGGTCGAGGAGACTGTGGAAGCCGCCCGCCGAGAGAAGGCGAGCATGGTCGGCGTCTCCTACCGGCTGACGCCGGAGACCGGCGAGCGGTTGCTGGCCGAGTTCGCGGAGGAGGCGGACGACCTGCTCGCCGCCGGCGTGCGTTTCGCCTTCGGCGGCACGCCGCCGGTGGCCGAGCGAGCCCGGGCCATCGGCTTCTTCGAGCGCGTGTTCGAGGGCGGCGAGCCATCTGAGGCAGTCCTGGCCTACCTGAAAGGTCAGCCCCAGGCCGGACTAACCAGGGCCGACTTTCCCCAGACCACCGTGGAGCGCATCACCTGGAAGGCCCCCTTCCCGATCATCCGCCACCACTTCGGCCTGCCGACAGTGGAGGCCACCCGCGCTGGGGTAGCCCGCATCGGCGAGGCCCAGGTGCTGGACGTCGTCTCGCTGGGCATTGACCAGGATGCCCAGGCCAACTTCTTCCACCCGGAGCGGCGGAACCCACGCCGCACGGGAGCGGGTGGTGTGCCAGTGCGCAGCCCCGACGACTACCGGGCCCTTTACGCCGCCAGCCGGTGCGGCAACTTCCCCCTCCTGCGCACGTACTCCGGCACCGACGACTTCATCCGCCTGGCCGAGATGTACGTAGAGACCATCAACATCGCCTGGTGTGCCATCCCCATCTTCTGGTTCAACCTTATGGACGGGCGCGGCCCCTGGGACCTAGAGAGCTCCATCCGGGAGCACCAGAAGGTGATGGCCTGGTACGGCGAGCGGGACATCCCAGTGGAACTGAACGAGCCACACCACTGGGGAATGCGCGACGCGCCGGACGTGACCTTCGTCGTCTCGGCCTATCTCTCGGTCTACAGCGCCCGCGCCTTCGGCGTGCGCGACTACATCGCCCAGATGATGTTCAACAGCCCGCCGGGTCTCTCCGACGCGATGGATCTGGCGAAGATGCTGGCTTGCCTGGAAATGATCGCGCCGCTCTCGTCTCCCTCCATTGATGGGGGAGGGTCGGGGAGGGGGCCTTTCCGCATCTGGCGGCAGACGCGCACTGGGCTGTTGAGTTATCCGCTGGACCCGGACGCGGCCCGCGCTCACCTGGCGACCAGCATCTACCTGCAGATGGTGCTGCGTCCTCACATCGTCCACGTGGTCGGCCACACCGAGGCCCACCACGCCGCCACCGCCAGCGACGTGATCGAGGCATGCAAACTGGCCCGCCGGGCGGTTGAGAACGCGCTCCGAGGCCAGCCGGACATGGCGGCCGACCCCGCCGTCCAGCAGCGTAAGGAGGAACTGGTGCAGGAAGCCCAGGTCACCCTGGAGGCCATCCGCGCCCTGGCTGGGCCGGACGTGGCCGACCCGCTCGCCGACCCGGTCACCCTGGCGCGGGCGGTGACAACGGGGGTGATGGATGCCCCCCACCTGCGCGACAACCCGTTCGCGCGCGGACAGATCGTCACCCGTATAGATCCGCGTGGGGCATGCGTGGCGGTGGATCCGGCCACGGGGCGGGCGCTTTCGGAGGAGGAACGGCTCGTTGGTCTGGGCATTCGGATTGGATGATGAGGGCGCGGCGACACTGCGCCCCTATTGGGACATCAGCTTTAGGGTTACTGAGGGATTTTGAGAGAGGAGGGAATGGATGAGCAATGAGACACATTACACAGTTATCGGCGCCGGTCACGGCGGCAAGTCGATGGCGGCGCACCTGGCGTTGATGGGCTTTCCCGTCACGTTGTACAACCGCACACCGGCGCACGTCTCGGTCATCAAGGCGCGGGGAGGAATCGAACTGGAGGGTTACGGGGAATGGCCACATGGCTTCGGCCGGGTGGATTTGGTGACGTCGAATATGGGTGAGGCCCTGGAGCAAGCTGAGGTCATCATGGTGGTCGTGCCTGCCACCGGCCACGCCGACATCGCCCACGTTGCTGCCCCCCTCCTGCGCGACGGGCAGATCGTCGTGCTCAACCCCGGGCGGACCGGCGGTGCCCTTGAATTCGTCCATGTGCTGGGCGAGTGCGGCTGCGAGGCCGACGTCACCGTGGCCGAGGCGGAGACGTTGATCTACGCCTGCCGTTCGGATGGGCCGGCTCAGGCCCGCATCTTTCGCGTCAAGGAAGCGGTGCCACTGGCGGCGATGCCGGCCACTCGCACGCCACGGGTGTTGGAGGCTTTGGCCTCGGCCTTCCCGCTGTTCATTGACGGCACAAGCGTGCTCCACACTAGCCTGAACAACATGGGGGCCATCTTCCACCCCGCCCTCACCCTCCTGAACGCCGGCCGCATTGAATCCACCAGCGGCGAGTTCCAGTTCTACATTGACGGCGTGACCCCCTCAGTGGCCCGCGTCTTGGAGGCTCTGGATCGGGAGAGGGTGACCATCGCGGCAGCACTGGGCATCCGCGCCCGGACGGGACTGGAGTGGCTGAAGATGGCCTACGACGCCAGCGGTGCGAATCTATACGAGGCGATCCACAACCAGCCTGGCTACCGTGGCATCAAAGCCCCGCCCACATTGAATCACCGTTACATCACCGAAGACGTGCCGATGAGCCTGGTGCCCATCGCCGCGCTGGGGCAGCGGTACGGCGTGCAGGTGCGGGGGATAGACAGCATCATCCGTCAGGCGTGCATCGTCCACCAGACCGACTACTGGCGGCGCGGGCGCACGCTGGACAAGTTGGGCATCGAGCAGTTGAGCGTGAATGAGGTGATGCGGTACGCGATGGAGGGGCAGGTCAATCCAGTCTAAGTAGATCCAAGTTGTGGGTAAAGATAGTTGCCAAGGTTGGTCAACGGGGTAATCTGATGTCTCCAATCGAAAAGAACAAGGGCTGTTGAGGAGGGATCTCAGGTGAGAATAGTTCTGACCTATGATCCACGTTGGGGATACACGCCTGAAGATCACACTCCCTTTTGGGCAAGCCTGGACACTGTAGAGTATGTGGCTGGATTGCTAGAAGAAACAAGCAACACTGTCTTGCTTGTCAAAGCTGATGACGCATTCGAGTCCAGGCTTGAGGAAATCATGAGCAAGCACTCAAGACTTTTGGTGTTCTGGCTTAATGAGTTCATGCCAACTGATTCTGGCAAAGACAAGTTCACTGTTAGTGTTATAGAAAGAGTTGGGATGATGCATACTGGCCCAGGCTCTGAAGCGTTAGCTACAGGTCTCGATAAAGAGGCAACAAAAGATGCTTTTAGGAGGCTTGGGTTGCCAACCCCTGCGGTGAGTTAGTCAAGAGGTGTCGCCTTTTATATCTTCTCAATACCTTGGGGCAAGGGCAGCGTAGGGCGGTTTTGCTAACCGCCACTTATTGCGCGAGTATCCCGAGTTTATTGAGAAGATACATCCGGGTGACTGTGCAGACCAGTTTGGAAGTTTTGCGCGACGGACGAACAAGCGGCTGGATTTTGACCTGGATCGTTATCTGAGCTGGCTGACGGCCAACCCGCATGTCTTGCCCTCCAGCGAGGAAGAGAACGCTGTGCGTTCCTTCCTGGCCAAAGAGATAATGGCCGTCACGACCGGGCGCAACCTGGGATATATCAAAGAGACCGACACCTACTTTTTGCAGTACGGGGTCAATTTCCTCAACCAGTCCTGCATCACCCTGCTTATCGGCGGCGCCATCTATCACAAGTGCAAGGATGGTGGCGACTTTGGGCGCGATCTGAGGCTCATCGCTGCTGGCACGCAGTACAACGAGGACGAGAGTTGGATTCTGCGGCCTAAGGGTCAGGTGCTCCTGGATGCGAGTTATATGGTCTCGATCGTCGGTGGGCTCTACGGCCGCGTCGATCCAGAGCGGGCGCTGCGGATGCTCAAGCGTAACCTGGCGCCTTTGGAGTAGGCGCACGGTGGGGGCGGGGGAACCCCGCCCCTACTCTTGCATAAACTTCTCGTAAGCGTCTTGCCATAGAGTCGGTTTGCGGGTCATCTGCTTGATCTTGATGTCGGCGAAGTGGGGCATCAGCCGGGCCAGGACGGCCGGAAGTTGATCCCACCGTTCGGCAAGGTCTCCTGACCGCCGCCGCTCTTCGCTGGTCCCACCGATGATGGTGCTCAATTCGTCGGTGATGGGTTCCAGCCAGCGCCACTTCTCGCGAAAGCGCTCGGCTTTCATGTAATAATCACGCTTCTCCCAGGCATCAGTGGTTTGGTCAACGGTGTCGGCGATGGAGTGCAGGGAGGAGACGATGAGGGCAGCCAGGTCTTTGGCCTCGCCGTCCAATTGTGGCTTCTGACTCAGTCGCCGCAGCGCCTCGGCGATGGTGCGGCGATGTTGGTTGCGGATCTTGCCCGGGCTTTGGGTATAGATGATTCGACTCAATATTATTGACCTCACGTTTCACGCTATTGGTATGGGTGTGTTTCAAATGGGTTAGAGCAACCTTGCGAAGGTTACAAATGGCCTTTCTGACATGACGATTTCCTGCTAGAGTAAGCACTTTTGGGCTGAAACGTATACGCTAACCTTCGCAAGGTTTTT
>Ga0208279_1000877_pt1 | contig 19621 bp, 18 predicted proteins | sample AntAceMetag02UKM_FD_184766 | JGI IMG/M metagenome (GOLD analysis project Ga0208279, IMG submission 184766) | Saline lake microbial communities from Ace Lake, Antarctica - Antarctic Ace Lake Metagenome 02UKM (SPAdes) (version 2) | ecosystem: Environmental > Aquatic > Non-marine Saline and... | reverse complement strand
TTAACATACTTAATCGGCTATTCAAAGCTGTTTGCTGTATATCCACAAACCGCTGAGTTTTACGTTAAACTGCGGCCCTGACGGGCCTTTCCCCTTCAGGGTCTGCTCATCCTAAACGTTGTGCGAGAGATGGATAGAGGATCTTGGCATGAATAAACAGATATGATAGAATTCCATTATGGGAAAACTCGAAAAGCTATACGAGCACATTTTGATGCCCAGAAATAGAGGGACACTTTCCGTATTTTACTAAAGGATTTTTGTTGAATAATCGCAAAAACCCGAGAAGGGCAAAACGGGCGGAAAAGAAAAATGTAAATTAATACGGGAAGTGTCCCTGGTTTTCCTAAAGATTACAGGGCAAGGATCAGTGTATCGTTCAGGTTAGGAGATTAATCCTGACTTCATAGCATTGTATTGTATACCTGTACCGTTTCATCAATGTTAACCCTGAAAATGCCCTGCATCTGTAGTGCTGATGTGTATAGTACTGTCATATCAAAGCGGTTATCATGATGCAGAAAGGAGCTTGCCATGTACAATTTTAAGAATGTTGTGGTGGGACTTGCCCTGGGACAGCGGGATAAGGCCAAGATTCGCTACGCGGGTTTGGTTAGCTGGCTAACCTCAGCAGAAAGAATTACGCTTTTTCATATCGTCAGTAGTAAAAAAATATCAAAAGATTCTGGAATAGATAGCCTCTTTTCTGTTGAAGAATCCGTGAAACGTTTGATGGAAGAGCTTGTCAGTAAATACTATGATGGACGCCCTGCCACGCGGCTTGAATATGAAGTGATCATCGAATCACCGCTGGTGGAGATCAATATTCTGCGGGAATTAAAAGAAAAAGAGGCCGACCTTATTATCCTCGGTAAAATAAGTGGTGAGTTTACAGGGAAAGAAACGATTCCTGTAAAGATCTCGCGAAAAGCGTCGTGTTCAACGTTATATATACCCGAGGGGTTCGAATCCAGAACAAGCCAGCCCGAAGAGATCAATATCCTCGTTCCTGTTGATTTTTCAGAAAAGGCATTAGATGCAATGAATCTGGCCGTTGAATTTGCTGCTGCCCATGAAATACCAAGTATTTACTCTGCGCATGTCTACGATATCCCCCTGGGATATTACAAAAGAGGAAAGGGATACGAAGAATTTGCCGAGGTTATGGGGAGAAACGCAGAAGAGAAATATCAGGAATTTATTAAAAGAATCGATCTCAAAGGGGTCTATGTCAAACCGATTATACTCCGGTTGAAAAAAAAGGCTTACGAGACGATCAAGAAAACCGTAGAAGAGTACAACATTGATCTTATCATTATCGGATCAAGGGGTAAAAAAACCGCCGCGAGATTTTTGCTGGACAGTGTGACGGAGCAGCTTATCAGGACAACGACGGCACCGCTGCTTTCTTTCAAGAAGAGGGACAAGGATATGGGTCTCCTCGAGGCGCTCCTGAGATTGTAGGAAGACATCCGCGGAGTCGGTGAAAAAGGGTTGTCTCAAAAAAAGCAGGACTGAGAGGTAAGAGGGGACCGATATGGATGACATGATCACCCGGAAAATAGAGGGACACTTCCCGTATTTTACTAAAGGATTTTTGTTGAATAATCGCAAATACCCGAGAAGGGCAAAACGGGCGGGAAAGAAAAATGTAAATTAATACGGCAAGTGTACCTGGTCCAAACCAAACAGCAGCCCGCCAAGGGCGGGCTATCACGCAAACCCAGAAAACTTTTGTTTTTGCTTTTGTGTTGCCCGCCATTTCGGTTTCTCCTCTTTTCAGTATTTGTGTTTGTTCATATATCTTGCTACATCACGTTTTCTTTTTTTCGGACAAAGCGGCTACTGCAGCTATAATGGCTGCACCCTTGCCGGAGCCGTCTTTGGAATGAACTAATGTTATTTTTTCCGCTTTTTTACCGTAAAGTATTTTGAATACATCCGTCATTTTAGTTTCAAATCCGGGGTATTTCTCAAAGAGTGAGCCGTCAATAGCAACAGTGTGCATATCTTTAAGTTCCGGATCCATCCAGGTAATTACCGCCGAGATGGCAGCCGCTCCAAGCCTGGCCGCTCTGGCTGATACAAATTCGCACAGCCTTTTCAGCATTGTTCTATCGTGAAGAGTACTATTTGAAATTCCACTATTGTTGAAATATTCCTCTACTTTGCTGAGATTTGTTGTTTCATCTCCTTCAATCAGGGACATATGATCTGTCTTCAGCGAATCTTTTTTCTTAAAACTTTCAGCGGCATCGGATTCATTTAATAATATTAAGTCTTTCTTTATCAAATCTATCAAAATAAGCCTTGTAATCTCACCAAGATACATACCGGACACCATTTTTTCAAGGTACATTGCGCCCGGATTAACTGAAGCCTTGTCCAACTGTCTATCGTAATGTGTAAGCCTGAGTTTATCAAAATTGCCCCATTCCATATTGACGATCATATGCCCGTCAGGACCCGGTACTCTCAATTTCAGTATATTCGAGAGTTTCTCCCGATAACACGCATTTGTTCCGGTCCCCATTATAACGCCCAGGTCACATGTCGGGTCGGTATAGCTTCTGGCAACCAGGGTACCTACAGTGTCATTGGCAAGGGCTGTGACTTTAATGCAGTTGATATTTTTCCGGCTTAACGCTTCATTCAAAAGTATTATGATATCTTTCCCTTCGACGCCTTTCGCTGTAAAACCTTTTGTCCAGACAAGGAGCTTGCCGGCAGCAATAGTTGTCTGCTCTACAGGAAAAGAGAAAGTAAACGCGAGGTTATAGAATCTTTTTCTGTCAAAACTATTTTCTGTTAGGAAAGAATCAATACAGCCGGCAATAAAATCAAACAGTTGTACACCTGTTCCTCGCATCTCTTTTTTCGGAATGGCAAATTTACTGACAGCGAGAACGGTTGCGCTTCTCTTTCCGTCAAGTTCGACCACAAGTACTCTGAAGTTTGTGCCGCCAAGATCAAGCGCGATAAGCTTACCCTTTTCATTTCCCTCAGGCCTGTCAACAAATGAAGGTATCATCTTCAGGGAACTTTCATAACCCGAAAGGCCTTTTAGCATTTCCGCGTGACAGTCTGAAATAATTATCTTGATATCGTCCGGTGAGATTGTAAAAAGTTTTTCTAAATATGAAACAAATTCTTCACAGGCAACAGGCGAGGACATAATCATTGATTACTCCATTTCTCTAATTAAGGAGCCACGGGAATAAGATATCAACGCGTTACATTACAATCCGTGACATCTTCATGATCAGAATCCTCAAAGAATGCCGGCGAGTTGCGCAAAAATAAGCCCTGTCTCTCTTCTCTCAAAAAACAGGGCTTATTGTACTCAAACTGCGATTCCTCCTTGTACTCACCAAGGCTGACCATGTAGCGTTTCAAAATTATTACATAGGATTTCTGGTGCTGTCAATTTTTATGTGTAAATTTCTTGTAGGCCAATTCTTTGAGTACACAGTATAGCACAGCGAATGCGCCATAGCACATTCCTGCGCCTGACGCATCATTCATCATCACGGTAAGGAAGCGGGGGCATACCTTGCTTAGTATGTATTCCTCACACGCCGCACTTCGCGCGGAAATATATTGATATTTTCGTTTCAGGGTGTATTATCGCAATCAGTTCAACGAGTTTTCACGGCTATTTCAAAATATAACGTTTTATCCACAGCCCACAAAGAGGGGCGCCGTGGAGTGGTGGAAGATAAGGCCCTGATTCTTGGGAAAAAGAGAACGGGGTTTTTGTTTTATCAGGTGTAAAAGAGGGCGATGTCCCTGTTTAAGCTATTTAAGGTAACGCCATGACACATGATTTTGACAGGACCGTTGACAGGCGCGGCACAAACAGCCTGAAGTGGGACCTGTACAAGGGAAAAGAAATCATTCCGCTGTGGGTGGCGGACATGGATTTCCGCGTTTCGCCGGCGATCATCAGGGCCCTTCAGGCCCATGTCAACCATGGAGTGTTCGGCTATACCCTCGTTCCCGATGAACTGATCGATGTGGTTATCGGAAGGCTCGCCACACAGTACCAATGGAAGATCGAACGCGACTGGATTGTGTGGCTCCCGGGTCTGGTCACGGGAATCAACGTGGCCTGCCGCGCCGTGGGTGATACAGGTGATGAGGTCCTGACCACGGTCCCGATTTACCCGCCCTTTCTGACGGCCCCGGGAAACTCTTCACGAGAACTCGGGACGGTTCCACTGATGGAAGGTGCGGGGGGCTGGGAGATTGACTTTGACCTCCTGGAACGTGCCATAACGCCGCGCACTAGGATCCTTTTGCTGTGCAGTCCCCATAATCCCACCGGACGGGTCTTTACCCGTGATGAACTTTCAACCCTGGCACAGATCTGCGAGCGGCACGATCTCGTGATATGCTCCGATGAGATCCACTGTGAACTGGTACTCGATACGGACAAGGAACATATCCCCACGGCGACCTTGAGCCCGGACGTGGAGAGGCGGACCATAACGCTCATGGCACCCAGCAAAACCTTCAACATACCGGGGCTGGGCTGTTCGTTCGCCGTCATTTCCGATGAACCGCTCCGCCGGCAATTTCTGCGGGCGATGAAGGGCATCGTGCCCCACGTCAATGCCCTGGGATATACGGCGGCGCTGGCCGCCTACCGGGACAGCCGGGACTGGTATCTGGCAATGATTGACTATCTCAGAGAGAACAGGGATAGTGTCGAGCGCTCTATTGAAGCGATGCCGGGCCTCTCCATGCACCATGTGGAGGCGACCTACCTGGCCTGGATCGATACCAGGCAGACCGGTATGAAGGACCCCGTCAAGATCTTCGAGGAAGCCGGAGTGGGCCTCTCCGACGGTAAGTCGTTTGGAGCCGAAGGGTTTGTGCGGTTGAATTTCGGCTGCCCCCGATCGGTGCTAGAGGAAGCCTTCCAGAGAATGCGGAGAATTATGCGAACATAGTGATAATTCCCAACATCTGCACCGTTTCTTCCTCCTGAGTTAATCAAAATTCTTTTCATGTCTTTACAGATCGCATAATCCGGATCTCCTGCAGTATCTCTGTCCTTCTCATCGGCCACCTCCTGGTGACCATTTTTAACCGGAGAGATTACGTGCTCCTGACGCTTCAAGACAAAAACACTTGACACTACACTTAGTCTATGACATTCTCTGGGGCAGAATAAATAATATTTACCAGATGGAGGTAGCGTTGTGGCTACTTTGGACGATTTACATGAAGAGAAAAATATAATATTATCAAATATTTCCAATTATGCAAGCAAAAGAGAAACTGATTTGGTGTTATCGGAAAGCGAGAAATTAGAAAAAATAGAGCTTCTGATCAACCGCCACGGACAGATTGTCTTAGAGCTAGAGGAATTAAGACGTAACAAGTCTATCCCAGTTTCCACCACAAATACCGCCAAGAAAGAAACACTTGGAAAAGACACTATGACGCCTGCATTGGCAAGAGAGATAGGAAAGAAACTTCGAGAGGTATTTTTAAGTAAACTGGAAGGAGAAGGGATTCATCTTCAATTGATTAAAGGAACGACTATTTATAGAACACAGTCGGGAAAACGAGTGGGTATTGCTTCTGCCACAGAACGGCAACCTCACCGTTGGCTTTTAGGCCTCCCGGTCGGTGGCTTTGATCATGCGGTACTTCTGTGCCAGCGTGAAAAAGGAGATGTAGTCGAAGTTTTGCTCCCAGAAAAATTCTTTATGAAATATGGTAGTTCTATGAGCCAATCGAAGGGGCAAGTTAAATTTAATATTGTTCAGAGAGGTAGCGAGGTGCTCGTCCTGGTGCCACGTACAGATGGTGTAAATGCCACATCCTTTTCAAGTGACTATTCATTTCTGTTGTAGTCGCGGCTGATTTCTATGGTTTTTCATATTGCCTTTGTCCAAATTGTTTTTCACTTGAAAAAGACTTAAACACTATTTCGTACACAATTGACTTAACCTGACCGCAAGAGCATTGGTGAGTCAGGTTAGCTGCGCCTTTATCTTTTTAATGTTTTTAATTACTTGAAAATTTTCGAAGCTGAGGACTCGTTTTCCCTCAAACAATGTCTAATAAAAGACATTGAACATCTAAGAAAAGGAGAGAAACTCGATGCATAAATCTCACCATAAAGAACATGTGACCACAGCATTACTTCTTGCAGCCGGTATGGGTAGCCGTCTTTTTCCATTGACGCATAATGCTCCAAAATGCCTGACAATGGTTAATGGCATGTCGATACTTGAACGGCTGATCTCAAATCTAAGTCAGCATGGTTTCAAACGGCTGGTTGTGGTTACAGGGCATTTGGAAAATCATATAAGAGAATTTCTGGGAACTCAGGCAGGTGGCATAAAAATAGAATATATTTTCAGTCCGTTATACAAGACGACCAATAATATCTATTCTCTCTGGATGGCACGTAAAATCATCAATGAGCCATTTCTGCTGCTCGAAAGCGATCTTGTTTTTGACGAATCACTTCTGGATGACATGCTGTATCCTGATAGAATCGCTAGTGCAAAAATGCAACCGTGGATGGATGGGGCATGTGTTACAATCAATCACGCTCACCAGGTTAAAGCATTTTTGGCGGGTGACGAAGACTCCTTTGGTGAGATCAAATATAAGACTGTTAATATTTACAGCATTTCAGGTAACTCCTGGCATGAAATTATAAAAAGATTAGACAAGCATATTTTAGATGGCAAAGTAAATGACTATTACGAGACCGTATTTGCGGAAATGATTGCTGATGGCAGTCTCTCTTTTGAAAATGTCTCTTTTGATGGTAAGCCATGGTATGAAATAGACACTGTTGAAGATCTGGAAGCGGCGGAGAATTTATTTTTCGCAGACGATTATACGATCACGGAAACTGCTACTCTTTCACATCACGATTTTTTGCTCAATGCCTCACCCTCTCCATGGGAAACAACAGGAATCTTAAGTGACGCAAAATAATTATAAGACTCAATCCGAAAAATACGAATTCATTTCCGGCCAGCACGGGGGTTACTATCGGCATAATTTTATAGATCATGCCTATCTTTATAACCTTTATTTTCCACCAGAGGCTGTTTTCACCAACTTCAAAGATCAAATTTACGACCTTGTTCTGAATTATCCGATGGCACAAGATGCCCTTGCCGGGCTTGTTGGCAAAATAATTGACCAACCTGCGGACAGAATTGTTGTGGGAAACGGAGCTGCTGAATTAATAAAAATAGTATCCGGTCACATATCAGGCAAGTTAATCGTTCCCGTACCATCTTTCAATGAATATGCCAATGCAGCACCTTCAGGCCAGGTAGTCGAATTCCCGCTTGAGTTCCCATCTTTCCAGCTGGATGTAGATAAATTTGCTGCGGAAGCGGTCAGGGTAAAAGCAGATGTAGCTGTTGTAGTAACGCCTAACAATCCAACATCTATATTGATGCCCAAACCCGATCTCATTCGGCTTGCGAAAAATCTTGAAGCTCATGACTGTAAGCTGATTGTTGACGAATCATTTATAGATTTTGCAGAGAACTCCGATCAAATAAGCCTGGAACAAGACATCGTAAATTACCCGAATATGGCAATTTTTAAAAGCATGAGCAAGGCCTACGGTATCTGTGGGTTGAGGATCGGTTACATGCTGTCTGCAAATTCACAATTTGCTGAAGCGGTAAGAAAGGGCGTGCATATCTGGAATATTAACGGATTTGCAGAAGAGTTTCTACGGATTTTGCCTGATTACAAACAGGAATTTATTAAAAGCTGTAAACAAGTTCGATCCGATAGAGACAGCCTGTATAAAAAACTTTGCGACATTAAAGATATGACTGTTTTCAAGCCTGATGCAAACTTTATTTTTTGTCGCCTACCCGATTATGTGCAAAGCGGACCTGAAATTACGAAACAATTATTTATTGGACATAATATGTACATAAAGGACTGTGTGGGCAAAACTCAACCGGATTCTGATCGTTATCTCAGAATTGCCTGCCGTACAGAAGCAGAGAATTGTAAATTAGTTGAAGCATTGATCGATGTAATGAACGTAAAAACCGGAGACGTATAAAATGATGACAAATTCCGAACCGCAACAGCCACATCAGCCCACGATGCTTTCCTTTGCCAGGGATCTTCCCAATATCTGTTCGCTTGCAGGTCTGTTATGTGCGGTGCTTGGTATTTATTTCGCTATTTTGCGCAATTTTCCTCTTGCGATAATTGGAGTTCTGTGGGCTGTTCTATTTGACTGGGCTGACGGAATAGTTGCTCGCAAAATGACAGGACGAACAGATTACCATCGGGCTTTTGGGGGTCAGCTTGATTCGCTGATAGATATTGTAAGTTTTGGGGTATTCCCTGCTATCTTTCTCTTAAGCTATGGCAACTTCGGTCCCTGGTTCCTGCCGGGTGCATTTCTTATTGTCGCCGCCAGCGCTATACGATTAAGCTATTTCAACATTTTCGGCCTGATTGACGACAAAACCTACAGGGGGCTGGCATTAGACAACAATGTCCTTATTCTTGCTTTTGTGTTCTTGTTCGAAGGCTTTATTAATCATACGGTTTTTTCAATAATCCTTTATGTGCTATTGATGGTATCTCTGGTGTTTAATGTGACCCCGATACGAACGCCTAAATTTGCCGGAAAATGGTTTTATGTTCTTATGGTCTACACTTTTGTTTTGACGATTATCTATAGCTGGATACTATGGAACAGAGTTTAATAGGAGTTAAAAGGATTCATGCATAAATATTTTACATATTTCAGATCTGCATTTCGGTCCCCGACACTGGGAGGGAAACGACCAGATTCTGCTTGAGAAGATCAATTCATATGATGCCGATATCGTTATCAACACCGGAGACAATACCACAGATGTTCTGGAAGATGAGTATGCCGAGGCCGGGCGTTTCTTAAAAGCCATAACATGCGAAAATGTTATCTCCATCATCGGTAATCATGACAAAAGGAATATGCGTTCCCATGAACTATTCCGGAAATATATTTACAGTCCCGACATCATCTACATACCTGAAACGGTGAAACCCACCAAGAAACACTTTTTTTGAACCGGGCAATAACCAAGGTCCGAGATAATTTTACCGATATAAATTTTATCCAATCCATTGCGGTCAATTGAAAATCCGTATTGATCATCAGCATCGATTCCAATGAACTTTACAGTGATGATGGGTTTGTTGAAAAAGAGATCCTAAACGCGGTATCAAGGAGAATCCTTCAGACAGAATATGACCTGCCGCTACTGCTGATCCATTATTCTATTTTGGGCACAGACTCACATGGCTACCTGCCTGTCCAGGTAATCGTCAAAGTCCTGCATCACGTCGATGATGCCGTCCGGAGTGATTTCGACAATCCTGTTTGCCACGGTGGATACAAGCTGATGGTCATAGGAAGTAAAGAGCACCACCTCCGGAAAGGCCGTCAGGGCGTTATTCAAAGCCGTAATTGACTCAAGGTCGAGATGGTTGGTGGGTTCATCAAGAATGAGGGCGTTGGCGTCGGAGAGCATCATCCTGGAGAGCATGCAGCGTACCCGTTCGCCACCGGAGAGGACTGAGGTATTTTTCATCGCCTCTTCTCCGGAAAAAAGCATCTTGCCCAGGAATCCCCGGACAAAACTCTCATCCTCCTTAGGAGGCGCAAACTGGCGCAACCAGCCTACAAGATTAAGCTCATTGTTGTTGAAATACGCGCTGTTCTCTTTCGGGAAATAGGCATTGCGTATGGTCACTCCCCAGCAGAAGCTTCCTTTGTCAGGCGCAAGCTCCCCGGCCAGAATCTGGAACAGGGTGGTCTGTATAAGGCTGTTAGACCCGACGAAGGCGATCTTGTCGCCCTTGTTGACAGTGAGGGTGAGATCCTCAAACATGGAAACCCCGTCGATTGTTTTGGAAAGATCATTGATCTCCAGAATGACGTCACCACAGGGCCGTTCAGGTGTAAAGGCAATGTAGGGATATTTTCGTGAGGAAATCGGCATGTTCTCGAGGGTGAGCTTCTCAAGCAGTTTCTTCCGTGAGGTGGCCTGTTTTGCCTTGGAGGCGTTGGAGCTGAAACGCCGGATGAATTCCTTGAGTTCCTCCGCCTTTGCCTTGGTCTTCTTGCCCTCGGTCTCCTTCTGGTGGAAATGGAGCTGGCTGGCCTGATACCAGAAGTCATAGTTGCCGGTATAGACCTGGATTTTGCCATAATCGATATCCGCCACATGCGTGCAGACCTGGTTGAGGAAGTGGCGGTCATGGGAGACGATAATCACGGTGTTCTGGAAGCGGGAGAGAAATTCCTCCAGCCAGATGACGGTCTTCAGATCCAACTGGTTAGAGGGCTCATCCAGAAGCAGGATATCGGGGTTGCCGAACAGGGCCTGGGCCAGTAGCACCCGCACCTTATCGCTGCCGTCAAGCTCCTTCATCTTTTTCTGACGCATCTCTTCCGGGATGCCGAGGCCGTTTAAGAGTACTGCGGCCTCTGCCTCTGCCTCATAGCCGTTCATTTCACCGAACTTCCCTTCCAGCTCTCCGGAACGGATGCCGTCTTCCTCGGTAAAATCAGCCTTGGAATAGAGTGCCTCGCGCTCGGCCATCACCTTGTAGAGCTTCTTATGCCCCATGATCACGGTATTGAAGACGGTGTGTTCATCAAATGCGAACTGGTCCTGGCTGAGTACTGCGATGCGTTCTCCCCGCCCCTTGGTAATCTCGCCCCGGTCAGGCTCAAGCTGGCCTGCCAGGATTTTCAGAAAGGTGGATTTCCCGGCGCCGTTCGCCCCGATCAGGCCGTAGCAATTGCCGGGGGTGAACTTGATATTGACGTCCTTGAAGATGACTCTCGTGCCATAGGAGAGAGCAATGTTCGATGCGGTTATCATAATTGTGTCCTTATATTATAACAAAAGCCACGAGGAGGGTCCTCGTGGCATAAAGTATTTTTTCGGTTAAGAAAAGTCCCGACAAGTCGGGATTAATCTTCTTGAAGGGAACTGTTCTCCTCTTCAACGGCAGGAGTTTCCTGTTTCTCCAGCTTGCGCTGCTTCTTATCCACTTTCTTCTTTTTCTTTGCCAATTCTTTCTGGCGCTTTTGGAATGAATAGTTTGGTCTGGCCATAACTCTGTCCTTATTAATGTTTCGTGTTGGGCGCAAAAGACACTGCGCTAAAATAAGATCCCGCAGAATGAGGGGTCACTGCAATGGTCGATATCCGTTCTTACTGCTAGACAACATTCTCTGTTACCAGTCGTCCTTAGGTACCATCGACAACATCGAACGTCAGGCACTTGATTGCCTTGTCAGGTGATCGCTGGTGCTGGTGGTGAGGTTGGACTTTCAGAACAGGGCCTGAGGACCTAAAAGGGCTCCAAGGTCCATTTCTGTCATGGTGTGATAAAGGTTCCCGATATAAAGTTTCATACTGTTTCTCCAGTTTAAGTAATCAGCAGAAACTTCGACGGCAACGAACGATGTTTGGGAAACAACGAGGTTAACGAGAAAAACCTGAAGGGGAATTTGTTCCCAACAGGAAATTTGCTTTTACTTGATGGAATTTTGATTCGTATATACACTATTGTGCAGATTTTGCAATGAAATAAAAAATTTAATAAAAACAGGGAGAACAGCACCCATTATTTAAAGAACGTCAGATATGTTTCGATCTTCTTTTCTCCCTCACGCAGGTCATCGCGCGACTTCATGTTAAAGTGAAGGATAAAACGCTTCACCCATTCGCAGTGGCTTCGCTCCGTATGAATCAAATAGTGGCGCCGCCGCATCACGTCACGCATATCCTCAAGGATCATACTCAAGGATCATACTTGACATAGCGTTCTTCCTGCTCTATCGTACTTCTAGTCCTCAAAATATTGTGCTGAACAGCTAGCGCGTTCCCCGCAACGGGTTGCGGGGAGTTTCAATATCGAAAGCAAGCAAATTTGCCTGCTTATCAGCTCAATATCGAGATCAGGCAAAATTGTCCTATATGTAAATATTATGTAATTCTTGCAACTTCGTCTAATGATTACTTGCAGTCCAAGTATAGTGAAAATACAATCAACAAGTATATTTAACAAACCCAAACGAAAGGGAGATTCATGCCATGACATATCGAGCTGAGACCAGGAACATGGCCCTTTTCTGCGACTTCGAGAACATCGCCTTGGGCGTACGCGACGCAAACTACGCCCAATTCGACATTGACAAGGTGATCGAGCGACTCCTGCTCAAAGGGAATATCGTGGTCAAGAAGGCTTACTGCGACTGGGCCCGTTACAAAGAATTCAAGGTAGCGATGCACGAAGCGTCCTTTGAGTTGATTGAGATTCCTCACGTACGCCAGGCAGGCAAGAACTCTGCCGACATTCGCATGGTTGTGGACGCTCTCGACCTTTGTTACACGAAGGAACACGTGGACACCTTTGTCATCATCAGTGGTGACTCTGATTTCTCCCCGCTCGTGAGCAAGCTACGGGAGAACAACAAAGTCGTAATCGGTGTCGGCGTCAAGAATTCGACGTCGGACTTGTTGATGGCAAACTGCGATGAGTTTATCTATTACGACGATCTCGTACGCATTCAGCCGCCCCGTAAGAAAGCTGGCGGCAAAGAGGTGAGCCCCAAGCCGGCGCGGGGACTGACTGCTAAGTCCGCCAAGACTGCCACGGCAGCTGAGACCACCGCAGACAAGAAGCAGAATGCATGGAATTTGATTGTCGAGACCTACGAGGCTTTGGTTGAAGAACGCGGGGAGGGGGAAAAGATCTGGGGTTCCATGATCAAGCAGACCCTGAAGCGTCGCAAACCTGGCTTCAGCGAATCCTACTATGGCTTCCGGTCTTTCGGCCAGCTTCTGGAGGAGGCGGAAGCAAACGGGATACTTGAGCTGGAACGTGAAGAGAAGTCGGGCGGCTTCATCATCAAGAGTTGTCACGTGCCATAACAACCCTTGGGCCGATCGAGTATCAGCCGTTGCAATGCCAGATCGGCAGCATCTCACTGGTTGCCATGGGCTATGAACACTGGGGAATAGAGGGACACTTCCCGTATTTTACTAAAGGATTTTTGTTGAATAATCGCAAATACCCGAGAAGGGCAAAACGGGCGGGAAAGAAAAATGTAAATTAATACGGGAAGTGTCTCTGGTTTTCCCAGACTTCAAGCTACTTCGCTTTCCATCCTTTCAGGGCACCGGCGAATGGATTTCCCGGTGTTTTTTTACCTGCCTCACGTCGCGCGGATCTGCTGGCGGATTTCTTTTCCCCTGGGGCAGGGTCTTTGTCCCGGCTATCGTGCGGCTCCATCGGATTTGAACGCATGGAAAGCGCGATGCGGTTTCGTTTCATGTCAACATCCATAACTGTTACCGCGACTTTCTGATTTACCTTTATGACATCATGGGGATTGCGAACGAATTTGTCGGCCAGCGCGCTGATATGCACGAGCCCGTCCTGGTGAACTCCGATATCCACAAAGGCGCCGAACGCGGTCACGTTCGTCACGACGCCGGGCAGTTTCATCCCCACCTCCAGATCCGCCATTTCATTGATGCCCTCGGTGAAGGTAAAGAGTTCAAACTGCTCACGCGGATCACGGCCGGGCTTAGCGAGCTCACTCATTATATCCGTGAGGGTCGGCATGCCGGTGGTGCTGCTGACATAGTTTTTCAGTATAATCTTTTCACGCAGATCGGCGCTGGTCATCAGGTCTGAAACCGCGCATCCAAGATCGCTCGCCATCGCTTCAACAACGGGGTAGCTTTCGGGGTGGACCGCCGAGGCATCGAGAAGGTTTTCCGCGCCCCTTATTCTCAGGAAACCGGCCGCCTGTTCAAAGGTTTTTGCACCCATTCCCGGAACCTTCATCAGTTCGGCGCGCGAGAAGAATGCCCCCCCTTCATTGCGATGGGAGATTATATCGCCGGCCAGTTTTTCTGAGAGGCCTGATACATAGCTGAGGAGTTGTTTGCTCGCCGTATTCACCTCTACGCCAACCGCGTTCACGCAACTCGCCACAACATCATCCAGAGATTTTTTCAGGGCTTTCTGGTCTACGTCATGCTGATACTGCCCGACACCGATGGCCTTGGGGTCGATCTTTACCATTTCCGACAGGGGATCCATAAGGCGTCTTCCGATTGATACCGCGCCACGAACGGTCAAGTCATAATCGGGGAATTCCTCGCGGGCGACTTCGGAGGCGGAATATACCGACGCGCCGCTTTCACTGACCATAACCACCGCGGTTTCCCTGCCGAAGTCTATGCCCCTGCAGAACTCTTCCGTTTCGCGCCCGCCTGTGCCGTTGCCGATTGCGATGGCCTCGATACCGAAACTTTCCACCAGTTTCTTTAAGGTCTCTTCCGATTCTTTCACGCGGTTGCGCGGTTGGAGCGGGAAGATCGTATCATTGTGCAGGAGCTTTCCCTGTGGGTCGAGGCAGACAACCTTGCACCCCGTACGCAGCCCGGGATCAATGGCAAGGATCCTCTTCTGGCCAAGCGGGGAGGTAAGGAGCAGGTTTCTAATGTTCTGCGCGAACACCCTGATTGCCTCTCCGTCCGCCCTGTTTTTGCTTTCAAGGCGGGTCTCCGTTTCCATAGAGGTTGAAAGAAGACGCTTGTAACTGTCTTTCACCGAGAGGCGCACCTCCTGCGTCGCGGCAGTATCACCCTTTACAAAATGCCGTTCCAGGATGTCGATGGTTTTCTCCTCATCCGGGAGCACACGAAAGATGAGAAATCCCTCGGCAGCGCCGCGGCGGATAGCCAGAACACGGTGCGATGGCGCCTTGGCTACGGGTTCTTCCCAGTCAAAATAATCTCTGTATTTTGCCCCCTCCACTTCTTTGTTCTTCGCAACCTTTGAATGTATGGCGGCCTTCTTGGCGAAAAGTTCCCGCAGGGCAGCTCTGACCTTTGCGTCCTCGTTTATCCATTCCGCGATGATATCACGCGCGCCGGCAAGCGCGTCTTCGATCTTTTCCACACCCTTTTCGGGATCGAGAAAGGCGGATGCCTCTGCCCGCGGGTCGATATCACCCTGCTCAAATATTTTTGTAGCCAGCGGCTCAAGCCCGCGCTCCCTTGCCACCATCCCGCGGGTACGCCGTTTCGGCCTATAGGGCAGATAGATATCTTCCAGGATGGCCAGGGTTTCGGCGGACAGCACCTTTTCCTTCAACTCGTCGGTAAGCTTGCCCTGTTCCTCCAGCGATTTGAGAACGGCTTCTCTTCGTTTGTCCAGCGTGTCGAGCTGCTCAGCCCTGTCCCGAATGGATATGACATTTACCTCGTCAATTCCACCGGTTGCTTCTTTGCGGTAACGGGCGATAAATGGAACAGTTGCCCCTTCTTCTAAAAGCAGCAAGACAGCCCGTACCTGCTTTTCCGTCAATTGCAGTTCCTTCGCGATCTTTGTAACGTGTTTTTCCGTCATACGTAATATCAAACTCCATTTATACAAATTTGATGCACCGGTAAAGAGTCCCCTCGGGTTAATTTGGGACAGCTCCGTTTTTAACCTGGCGACATACGTTGTCACATTTGTTGGGTTGTGTAAATAGGGCGCTGTCCCCAATTAACTCCAATTAACTAAATAACCTGTATTTTTTTCTGTTGTTTTTTCTTGACATCTTGATACATATTTAATAGCGTCAAAGGAAAAAAACAGGAAAAATCATGAAGGAATTTATTGCAGCGGGTGTTCAAATTGCGGCAAAGCCTAATAAGATTAAAGATAACATTGAAAAGAGTCTTGTGTGGCTTGAAAAAGCGGTCAAGGAATATGATGCGGAGCTTATCGTATTTCCGGAGACAATGACAACAGGGTTTACTCCCAATATGCCGGTAGAGGAACTATACCATATGCTAAGTCCTGTGCCCGGTGAATTGACCAAAGCGATGCAGGATGCTGCCAGGAAAATGAGCGTACATATTATCTGGCCGACTTATTCTCAGGGGTCGGAGAAAAATATCGTACTTAACTCTTCAATTCTTATTGATGATAAAGGTGAGATTGCCGGAATTTATAACAAGACGCACCCTTTTCCCACCGAACGGGTGGAAGGGGGCGGATGGTGCACAGCCGGCACCTGGGCGGAAGTATATGAAACCAAACTGGGTAAAATCGGAATGATTATCTGCTACGACGGAGATTTCCCAGAACTTTCCCGCGTTCTGGCCCTGAAAGGTGCCGAAATTATCACTCGTCCTTCAGCTTTACTGAGAAGTTTTGATATTTGGAATTTAACCAATTGCGGTCGTGCCTACGACAACCATGTTTATATGATTGCCGTCAATGCCATAGGACCGGATGCGGGAGATAATTACTATTTTGGTCACAGCATGATTGTGGACCCTATTGCCAACCGTTTGGCTCAGGGCCGCGGAACTGAAGAAATTATTTATTCCAAGTTGGATCCGGATCCGATCAAGTATGTCAGCTGGGGAACCAAGTCACCTATGATTTTTGATCATTTGGAGGACAGAAATGTAGGGGTTTATCGTGAGATTTTAATGGAGGCAAAGAGTGGCTTCGAACCTTCCCGCAGGATTCCCTATACGAAAGTAAAATAATCAGCGGAAACGGTTACGAAGCCGTAATTTTTCATTCAGCTTTATCAACAGGTTTCTTGTTAAAGGAGGAAGAAATGAGTTCTAACGTGAATGTTATTGCCTACAGTGGGAAAAAGCTTTCTGACTGGTCAGAGAGAAATATGCCCAATCCGTACTTGTTCGCTGTTATTCTTACGTTTATTGCATTTTTGCTGGGATGGGGACTAACAGAAAATGGCCCTCTTGATATGGTCAAACACTGGTACGCCGGATTCTGGAAATATCTGACGTTCGCCATGCAGATGGTATTGATTCTGGTTACCGGTCATGCCCTTGCTATTGCTCCGGGCGTACATCCACTTATAAAAAGGATTGCGCAGATTCCCAAAAATGGCGCTCAGGCAGTCCTGTTGACAGCTTATGTTGCTACTCTTTTCTCATACATGCACTGGGGTTTGGGACTTATTGTTGCGGCTATTTTTGCAAGAGAAGTGGCAAAGGTGGGATATATAAAAAAGATCCCTATGCACTATCCTCTAATTGGTGCAGCCGCTTATGCCGGCCAGATGGTATGGCATGTTGGGCCTTCTACGTCTGCCGGCCTGCTGTCAGCCACAGAGGGTCACGTTTTTGAACCCATCTTCGGGATTATTCCGATCACCGAAAGTGTTTTTACCATTTATGGGTTTCTGATGGCAATCATGCTGGTTCTTTTCGTTGTTCCCATTACCATGTGGTTGATGTCACCCAAAGATCCGGCTGAATGCCTTGGGGTGGAAGAATTTGCGCCCCAGGTCTTGGAGGAAGAGGACCTGAGCCAAAAAGACCAGGTCATCACGAAAAAAGGCTTTGCGGATTATGTTGAAAATAGCACAACAATATCTTGGCTGATAGGCCTTGGAGGAATTGTCTATATTGTTTATTACTTTGCCACAAAGGGTGTAAGCCTCAACCTAAATATCTTTAATTGGATATTTCTTATTCTGGGGATTATCCTGCATCGTACACCTATTCGCTATGTGCAAGCTATTAACATCGCAACACCAGGCACCAGCGGAATTATCCTTCAATTCCCATTTTATGCCGGTATCATGGGCATGATTTCCTTTTCCGGTTTGGCATCAATAATTACAACCGCGTTTCTTGGTTTTGCTACTGCCGCTACTTTCCCTATTATTGCCTGGCTAACCGGCGGATTTGTTAATATTTTTATCCCGTCCGGTGGCGGTGAATGGGGTGTTGTCGGCGGAATTATCGGGGAAGTTTCTCTCAAACTGGGAGTTCCCGTCGGAAAAAGTATCGTGGCCTATGGGCTGGGTGACTGCTGGACCAATATGTTTCAGCCGTTCTGGGCCATCGCCCTTCTGGGAATAACTGGTCTGAGAGCAAGAGATATCATGGGGTACTGCATCACACTTATGATTGTTTCCGCACCGTTTATTGCATTGGGGTTGTATTTTTTCCCATATTAAACACCGATTTTCACAGATAGGATACTCGGCTCCAAGGTGGTGGCTTTAAACCACCACCTTGGCTAAGAGGTGCTATGCGTGCCTTAAAAAAGAAGGGTGGCTGTTTATTTTATTCTTTTCTTATTCTCATGACGGGATTTATGATTTCATCAACTGCCTTAGCCGGAGGCGGCCCCAGTGAAGAGCAGTGCAGCAACCAGTATGTAAAAGTAGATTGTTATAACATGGCTGGGAACAGTTATTGCGGATTCGTGCCTGGAGATGGGTGTTACGAAAATGGCAATTGTGCGGTATGCGGGGGGACATGCCAATATACTTCAAGCTGCAACAGAAATTGTTCCGGATGCTGTAAACCTGATGTTATGAGTTTGGATAACGGCTTCATGTCGGGTAACAACCTTGCCGCATTCGATGATCCGAAGATCGATATCGATGCCTATATAGCGACCGGCAAGGGAGAGAACAATGATCAGAGATCCCTGGATGAATGCAATCGAAATGTAAAGAAATAGGATTTCATTTACGATGCGGATAAAGACTGTTTTATGTGTCCCGCCGGCCATGTACTGGAATTAAAAACCAGAACCGGTGATGACAAGAAAATATATCAGGCTCGAAGTGAAGATTGTGATCAATGTCCCTACCGGAGCCGATGCTGCAAGTCAAAAAAAGGTAACCCCCGGACAATTTCGACTGACGACAAAGAGCCACTGCGGCAAGAGATGGTTGCAAAGATGAAGGAGGAATCATCAAAGGAAATATACAAAAAGCGAAAGACCATCGTTGAGCCTGTCTTTGGTCAGATAAAGAAGAACATGGGTTTTCGGGAATTCAGTATGCGTGGCTTTATAAAGGCAGGTGGAGAGTTTTCCCTTGTCTGCGCCGCACATAACATTAAAAAGATTGTATTATCAATAAGATATAAATTGGAACATCTCAAAGAAGACAAGTTGGCTCCCATGGCTGCCTGATAAAGGGTACCTGTCTGGCCGGCATACAGGTCGGAGCACGAGAAAATACACTGTTTCAGAATAAAAGGATGCGATCAATAGCCGGAAGGTGATTTCTGTTGAGGACAATCACTTTTCATAAAATGATTTGACGAAATTTGATACTTATTTCCAAATAGGTTGTTTGCCAGCGATTGAATTCTCGGACGGCCTCCTAGCTTTTATATCTCTAAAGATCGAATTACATTGGAGATCAAACCCTGTAGGGAAAGTGCATAACAACCTGCCATTCTTTAAAGAATTGGCATATAAGAAATTTACACATAAAAGTTGACAGTACCGATATTGGCTGTCCTCGCCTGTAATGTAAAGCGCTTCATTCGTCATGGGCAGCAGCATGGCTGTTTGGAACCGGAATTTCAAGGATGCTGCTAAGTCAGGCATCTTTGGCAATCAGAAGCAAAATGACAGCATATACAGCCGGAACCAAAGGTGCTCCATGTTATCAATGTATTCAGGCAGTTGCGTTGCTCTCCTGGATTTTGCCACACAAATGGCTGATCAATGTTCAAATGTAGTGACTTTTTCAATGAGGAAGCAGTTCGGATAATGCAATTTTCGTCAACAA
>Ga0208279_1000867_pt1 | contig 19769 bp, 28 predicted proteins | sample AntAceMetag02UKM_FD_184766 | JGI IMG/M metagenome (GOLD analysis project Ga0208279, IMG submission 184766) | Saline lake microbial communities from Ace Lake, Antarctica - Antarctic Ace Lake Metagenome 02UKM (SPAdes) (version 2) | ecosystem: Environmental > Aquatic > Non-marine Saline and... | reverse complement strand
AGCCCGTTTAAATCTAGGAATAATGTATGGTTATACTCAAGTGACTCATTACAAGAGGAAATAAATCATCCAGCAGTATTCCCCGTCAAGTTAGTAAAGGATCACATCTATTCATGGAGCAATGAAGGTGATTTAGTTTATGATCCATTTATGGGGAGTGGAACAACGGCAAAGGGTGCTCATCACCTGAAAAGAAACTGGATAGGTAGTGAGATAAGCCAAGAGTATGTTGATATAGCAAACAAGAGGATTGATCCATACCTAAGACAAACAACACTATTATGAAAAAACCAAACGAGATTCCGTATTCGCCTTACGCTCAGTTTCATTTAGCATTAAAAGGCTGGGATGTCTTTTATAATACCAGAAAAATGTGTAAATTTGAACTCTGGGAGCGACATCGGCATAATCGAACCCATGTTGAGCAGTTAAAGCGAAGGGAGCATCCGCAGTATTTGTTTAAGATGAATCCAGCGTATCATAACTTTTTGAGAGAACACGACCTAAAACAAAGGAAAGACTATGAAAGGCAAAAGAAATTACCGAAAGGAAAGCGATCGACTTTTCTCCTTGTTGGTTAGGCAGTCTAACGCTGACGAGGAAGGGATAGTAACCTGTTGCACTTGTGGTAAGACAGGGCATTGGAGGAAGTTTCATCTGGGTCATTTTATGCCACGCCAACATCAGGCAACTAGGTTTGACCGAATGAATACCGATGTTCAATGTGTGAAATGCAACAGTTTTAATGAAGGAGAGCAGTACGCTTATGGTAAATATCTAGATATAACCTACGGAGAAGGGACTGCTAACGATATGTATATGAGAAGCAAGGTGGCTTATCCCCGAAAGGAGATAGACTTCAAATGGCTAGTAGCAGAGTTCACGGATGAATTAACAGAGAAAGGATACCTATGCAGATGATCTCCCCCTATGTAGTTCCAGGCTTATCATTTAAGCCAATGCCAAAGCACCACCCCACGAAAAGAGGTACGTTTAAAATGGTTCGGGCGGTTTGTGCTGAGTATAATATATCCCCGATGCAGATCCACTCCGCTTCAAGACATCGACCTCACGTTATCGGTAGGCAGGTATTACAAACGATACTCAGGATGCTTACTCCAATGACCTTAGAGCAGATTGGAATGGTTGTAGGTAGGCGGGATCATGCAACGGTAGGCTACGCCATCAATCAGGTGAAAGGTCTGTATCAGGTGGATACGACGTACCGCAATAAGGTAAACAATATCTTACACAAAATAGACGCTACTCATTTGGAGGCTAAATTTATGGAGACATGAAAGAGAAATTCTTTAAAGAAGTCTTAATACCTCTGATAGAAAGAGGTGAGCAGTCGGTAGCGATGATTGAATTAGTAACCGACACCTATGGCTATGATGAAACCATCAACCAAGAGAGAACGAGAATAGTAACTCAAGAACTTATAAACCTAAAACATGATTATGAAGGACTTAATATTGACGAAATCACAACGAGATTCAAAAGAATCATCGGAGAAAACCCTGCTGTTAAACCATCGGCACATCGTAAAGTTTACCGTTGGATCAGGGCAACAGCGAAAAGTCTTCTTAGACGAGTTAATAGTCTTGGAAGAAAACGAGAAGGCGATCAAGATCAAGGGGCTTGAGACGGGGGTACATTGGCACGAGAAGGACTTCATCAATAACAGCGTGAAAGTGTTGTTTAGGATCCCGTTCAAGAAAAAGACAGTAAGAGACAGTTTGAAATTATGGTTAGTAAAACACCTGTAAGATGAAAATAAGAATCAACGATTACATCCTAGAGCAAGAGGTGGCTGGTATTGCCCAATGGAACATATACAGAGTTATCTATATAAAGGAGTCTAAGGTATTCGCCAACATAGGCAAAGAGGTCATAAATAATCTCGCTTATGCCGTTTCACTTCCAAGAGCCGTTGAGATTATATCTACTGATACGACTATCGGGATAGATGAGATAAAGACCCTAAAGGAGTATGTAGAGGATTACAATAAGATAGTAGCAGGGATCACAGATCAACTAGTAAAGCACTTATGAATCCATTTAACCACATAGAGCATATATTTTTAATCAACCTACCTGAGAGAACAGATAGACTCATGGATTCCCTTTACGAGGTGGAGAAGATAGGACTCAAACAAAGGGTGGCAGTCGTTGAAGGGTTAAAACCTGGACACATGGGATTTATTGAAGCCACATATAACATCCTTTCAGGGGTAGACCGAACCACTCTGATTTTAGGAGATGACATCAAGTTCATTAATACCCCGTTAAAGACGTTTGAGGTGGCGTACAAGGAGATCAGTCTTGAGGACTGGGATTTACTATATCTTGGTGCATCGCCTCAACAGAAGCTCCTGAAACGCTACGACAACTGGTATCTACTAAAGTACGGGCTGACATCTCACGCTATTGTATATCACAGAAGGATAATCCCTACGGTGGTTAAGATGCTAGAGTCTTTTTTAAACAAGCCCTCGAAACTAGACCACCTGCTTTTGAATTGGATACAGCCAAACTATACCTGTCTGCTAATCGACCCTATGATATGCACTCAACGTCCTAAAATACTAGATATTTAGGGCATGAAATAAAATAACACTTTACTTTGTAACGAAAAATGCTTACCTTTGTTAAATGAAAGAATCACTAGACTTAATCATCATCGCTATATATGTAACCATAGGGCTGATCTTCTTCGTGAGAGCTTTAATACGAACTTTAATAAGATGAAACCAACGAAACTAGAGAAGCTACCTAACTGGGAAGAAACCCACAAGAGGATGATGAGGTGGACATTCGACTGTCCTAACGAGGAAGATTTAAGGATGGATGAAGATAAGATCAGGGAGCAGATGGAGAAATCAGAGAACGCAAAAGTAAAGCTATGCAGATAATACCCGCAATCTTAGAGAACATCACAAGTAGGAAGGACAAAACATTCAAGCTTACATTTGGCACAAATGAATGTAGCCCAGATCAAGTCAAGGAGATTGTAAAGACCCTCAATGACTTCGTATTCCTAGCAATGAAAAAGGATAACTTCAAAACAGAGGAAGTAAAGATACTTGAGAACCTGGAAAGTGAATACGAGGACACCAGCAAGAGCCAAGCCCAACGTATCAGATCGGTTCTGTTTCTCCTCTGGAAGCAAGGCAACGGGGGATACGAAGATTTCAATATGTTTTATCAACATCACACCGAGAAGATAATAACGCATCTAAAAAACAAACTAGACCCATGATAGCTTACCATTGTCATAATTGTGCCTGTGAGATAGCAACTACTTACACCCAGATAGAAGATAGAATATATTGCCCTGTCTGTGCTTCTACGCTATTCTGCCAACCAGAAGACATAGAGAACCCTTATTTGAATCCAGACCATCATAAGGAGTGGGAGCTATTCCTGAGAGGGTTCGATGAGATACAAGCAAGGACACGGGAGCAGATACTACGAAAGTTGTTTAACATTCAAAGATAAAGACATGAGCGAACAAAAGAAATTTCCCACAATCGTATTCCTATTAGGGATCACAGTAGGGATGTTACTCTATCAGGCATTACCCGTAATTAAACAAGCAGTTATATACATACTACCATGAAAAACGAACCAGCATTCCCGTGTGAAACAATCACAGAAGATCAAAAGCCGTGGGAAGCTAACCTCCATCCAGGTATGTCCAAACGCTACTGGACTGCCGTAATGATAGCACAGGGGTACCTTAGTGGGGTAATGGGAAATAAGGAGATGAGTATAAGGGCGAATGAAGAAGCTGCCGAGGATAAGAAGAAGCTCGGTAAGCTAATAGCAGAACAATCATTTGTAATGGCTGATTACCTTATAAAACAAGAGAACGAATGAAACTATTCTTCATTACCACGACACTTGAATTAAATATAGAGCAGATTGTATCTATTGAGAGATCCGACTTTACAATAAGAGTCCGTATGTCAAATGGAGATGAGCATTGTATAAACATAGATCAGTATAGTGCTATGATAGTTGAATATGACTTATTGAGAAAATAGAAACTTTAGAAACGAATAAACTTTAAGTGTGTAAATGAAAATATCAAAGATAAAACTAAACAAAGACAACCCCAGACTGATAAAGGATGAGCGGTTCAAGAGACTTATTGACTCCATTAAGGACTTCCCTAAGATGATGTCGCTCCGTCCCATCGTAATAGATGCAGAAGGTACGATACTAGGCGGTAATATGCGATATAAGGCACTCAAAGAGTTAGGATATAAAGACATCCCAGATGACTGGGTGAAGCAAGCACAGGAGCTTACAGACGATGAGCGTGAAAGGTTCATAATAGAAGACAACGTTCCTTTTGGTGATTGGGATTGGACTATACTAGAAAGCGAATGGGATCAAGATAAACTCATAGAGTGGGGCCTGGAGCTTCCTGACGATTGGGGAAGTGAACCAGAAGAAGGATTAACGGATGATGATGCTATCCCAGATGAGGTAGATCCGATATGTAAACTTGGAGACCTGTGGCAACTCGGAGATCATAGGTTGCTCTGTGGCGATAGCACAAAGGCCGAAGATGTTGAAAGACTAATGGACGGGGAGAAGGCGGATATGGTGTTTACAAGTCCTCCATATAATGCAGGAAAGACGCCAACAGAATTAAAGGCTGGTAAAAAATCGAAGTATCTAAACGACCTAGATAATAAAAGCAGTACAGAATATCTTTCACTATTAGAGTCATCAACTCTTATAGCTTTAGAATATTGTCAATATGTGTTTGTAAATGTACAGAGTTTATCTGGTAATAAATTATCATTAATTGACTTTCTTTATGATATGAAGTCGAAATACGCAGAGACTATTATCTGGGATAAGCAAACAGCACAACCGGCTATGGCTGAGAATGTTCTAAACTCTCAGTATGAGTACATACATTGTTTTAGCCAAAAGTCAAACCGCCATATTGGCACAAGGTATTTCAGGGGAACACTATCTAATGTAATAAATATCAGCAAACAGTCAGAGAATAAGATAAAAGAGCATAATGCTATATTCCCAACTAGCCTTGCATTGCACTTTGTAGAAAATTTTAGCGACTCATCAATATATGATCCGTTTATTGGGTCAGGCACAACCCTAATTGCTTGCGAAAAACTATCTCGCAAATGCTACGGCATGGAACTTGATCCACACTACTGTGATGTGATAATAAAACGATGGGAAGACTTCACAGGAAATAAGGCAGTTAAACAAAAATAAAACAATAATAGAAATGGGAAGACCAGGAGGAGCACCAGAGAACTTGAAGCCATGCAAGAAAGGTGAAACGAATAACCCAAATGGCAGACCGAAAGGAAGACGCAATATGTCTACTATTCTAAAGGAGATGTTGTGTGAGAAGATAGATGTTATCATTGACGGGAAGAAGGTAAAGAGGGAGTTCCAGGATGTCATTATAAGGAAGCTGCTAAAGAAGGCAAACGATGGGGATATAAAAGCCATCATAGAGATATTCGACAGGATGGAAGGAAAATCCAAGCAGTCAATGGAAGTAATTATGCCCGAAAGGCAGATAATAGAAACCAGCGAACCCCTATTTGATGATCCAGAATACAACAGCAGTCGACAAGATAAAGACCCTGACTAAAAAGAAGCGGGTTGTTCAGGGCGGGACATCAGCAGGGAAGACGATAGCTATTCTAGTTTGGCTTATATCGTATGCAGCTAAGTATCCCCGTAAGGAAATATCAGTCATCTCAGAAACTATCCCGCATCTTCGCAGAGGAGCATTAAAGGACTTCCTGAAGATTATGGCTGAAACAAAGCAATTCAAAACAAGCAGCTATAACAAGTCGTTAATGAAGTATATCTTTGCGAATGGATCATACATTGAGTTCTTTTCAGCAGACCAGGAAGGTAGATTAACAGGAGCAAGGCGGGATGTTTTATACATCAATGAAGCCAACAACGTTAACTGGCAAGCGTATCATCAGTTAGCGATAAGAACCAACGAGATTATCTGGATAGACTTCAACCCTGTTAGTGAGTTCTGGGTCCATACGGAGCTTCAGAGAGACGAAGATACCGAAACCCTTATACTCACCTACCTTGATAACGAAGTGCTGAACGATAGCATCAAACACGATATAGAACAAGCAAGGGAGAAGGCAAAGGACTCAAGTTACTGGGCGAACTGGTGGATGGTTTACGGATTAGGGATGGTCGGAAAGATCGAAGGACTGATCTACACAGACTGGCACCAGATCAACGATGCAGAGTTTCCCTTCAATGATACTCAGTTCTTTGCAATAGACTGGGGTTTCTCTAATTCTCCTACCGTGATGATAAGGATCGTATTCAAGAAGGATTGTGTCTATGTCCATCAGGAAATCTACCAGACAGGATTGAGTAACGCTGTACTGATTAACATGATAAAGAGTCTAGGAGTTAGAAGGGAATTGATAATAGCTGATAGCGAAAACCCAAAGGATATATCTGAACTGGCAGACAACGGTCTGAATGTAAAAGGCTCAATCAAGTTTCCAGGATATGTAAATAAAGCCATTGAGAACCTACAAGCGAAGAAGATATATGTAACCAAGTCAAGTACAAACCTGATAAAGGAACTGAGAAGCTATACCTGGATGTACGATAAAAAGAAAAACGAATACATCAACACCCCTGTAAAGGAACACGATCACGCTTTAGATGCGATGAAAGACGCTTGTTATATACTAGGACATTCGATACGAAAGATTAAACAACACAACTGATGAAAGGATACACCACTAAGGACTGCTATCTCGTAAAGGTTTTATGATGATAATAAAGAAAGGAAAAACCATGAAAAAGAAGGATATGAAAGTAGTTTGGAAAAGAGAAGAAGATTCGTTTTATAGGTATGACAACATTGCATGGTATGGTAAATACCGTATTGGGTTTATACAGAACCGTTCAGGTGGATTCGGCTGGTTCGCATTAGGCATGGAGTTCTATGAAGACACGGATACTATTGAGAACGCAAGGAAGAATATAGAGGAGTACTTCCATGAATTTAGAGTGTATATAGCAAAAGGAGATACCAAATGAAAAAGAAAGACATGTTTCTCGTCAGCATCGCAGTCTTATTCTCACCTATGATCTTCACCGTTCTATTCTTGTGGTGGCTCGGACTATGTATATTCACATTACTAGGATATATATTTAAACCTTTAAAGCGAAAGATATGACATTAAAAGCAACACCATTACAGACTGAAGCAGAACTTCTAGAATCAAAAACACCTAATCATAAGGCAAATAGTCAAGAGCTTATCGACCTTGCTTTCTATTTAGAGGGAATGTATAAGGGTCAGGGTAATCTGTTACCATTAGGGACAATACATCTTGAAAACCTTTGGGCTGTTATTAAGGTAATGCAAGAGAAGGAAAGATGCTGAAACCTTTGAAAGACATGAGGGGATGACCTCTGTCAAATAAAAGCCGTAAGCAGGGGCAGGGGTAACTCCCTGCTTTTTTGTTTCTATGTAGGAACAAAACACCGCATTTTGTTTCTATCTGTAAACATTAGCCTTTATTTTCAGGATTAAAATGTAAACACAGGACTGCTCTAAAATCTCACAACCCTTTCATACTTAATCGAATATAAAATAACACTTTACAAGCAAGGCGATATTAGTTATATTTAAGTCAAACCTTAAACATATTTGATATGAGCTTAACTTGCACTTGCCCCACAGCGACATCTATTAGCAACATTACCGCTATCACTTGTCCAGAGAATGTCGGTCAGATCCAGAAGATGGTATTTGCCCGAAGCATTGACATAGCAGACGTTGCCACTGCCATCCTGGCTTTAACGTGGACTAACTTGTTTGCTGCTGCCGATGACACTCACGCTGTACCTACCCCGTTGATTGATAACCCCGTTATTGAATTTGGAGCGATCATCACAGTAGGATCAGGAAACGAAGTTAGAAACGGCATCCCGAAGGTAGTTGGATCAGAGCCAACTAAGTTCTCCTTTACCTTACGTACATTCCCAGTAGCTACGATAAGGAGTATGAAAGAACTGATGTGTGAGCCTGACCTTGAGGTTATCTTTGTAAATGAAGATGGCTACTTGATTCACACGGTAGACGCTGCAACAGGGATACTTGTTGAAGGATTCCCAGTTAGTGAGTACTGGATCTCTGATAAGAAGATTGGCGGATTCAACGCACTTGATGAACACATGATGGAGTTCTCAATGCCTGAGAATTGGAGCGACTATCTTACTATCACAGACCCCACAGCGAACTTCAACCCTTTAACCGATTGGTAATGGCTAAGAAGAAAATTCTGATGAGGGGTTCTGTAAGCGGTACAGAGCAGATGGTAGATTTGCAATATGCCCAGAGAATCCTTCAATGGCAAGAGAGCCACCCGAAGAATGAGGTTTGGGAACTCGTTGGAGATGAATACATATTTGACACTGGGACAAATGAACTTAAGCGAAACACAAATAAGCGATCTACTTCAGAACCCACAACATAAGAGGGAGCTAGAAGCATCAGAGCTACACCATAGGAGGCTGTCGTTTCATTCAGATGTTATACTGAAGAAGCTTCATGCCTCTCGGTATGTAGATACGTTCTTTATGTGGATCTCAGAGTTACTGCCAGAAGATAAGAAGAACCGTGTAGAGTCAATGATGAGCTATCCATTAGCAACTAACGAGCTTACGAAGGATATATTCATGGCTCTTGAAAGGGTTTGGTACGCTAAGGACTACGTTGAAAAGTATGTGTTTGCTTCGGATGAGTACGAGAGTGATTTCACCTTGTATCTAAAGAGCTTAAACACTAAGCACCTGTGGCAAGTGGAATCCTGGTCAGCTTTAAAGACCTCAATAGATTCGGTTGTTGTGGTAGACCTTCCAGAGATTCAGCTAACAGACAGACCAGAGCCGTACTTTTACTTCATCCAACCGAGTGAGATCATTGATATGAAGGTTGATGAGGTGAACGACATGGAGTACATCATCTTCAAGCATAAGGACTCTGAAGGTAATATAGTCTTGTTAGTTTATGATTCGATCTCCATGCGAAAGTATGAATACGAAGACCGAAAGAAAGGTGCTTTGTTGGCAGATGTTCAACATGGATTAGGATACTGTCCCGCTAGGATGTTCTGGAGTGATAAGCTACAAGATGGAAACTACATCAACAAGCGAAGCCCTATCACAGACTCGTTAGGGGATTTAGACTGGCTGCTGTTCTTTAAGACCTCAAAGAAGCTCTTAGATATGCACGCTGCCTATCCTATCTACATCACTTATGAGATAGAGCAAGACAATGAGAGTGAAGATAAGCCCACGTGGTGGGAAGGTCAGGAGAAGGCAACAACACACAAGGGTAAAGGTTTAATGGGGGCTGGATCGTTTATGACAGTACCGCCTCCGCTAACGGGTCAGGCTGATATGATGGCAAACCCTGTCCAGGTAGTACCAGCAGAGATCGAAGCGTGCCAGTACTCGGTTGAAGAAACCACTCGCTTAGAGTTAGACATATACACCTCAAGCGTGGGTGCAAGTGGGGAGTTGCTAGAGAATGAAGCTGTAAACGAAAAGCAAGTCGAAGCAGCATTTAAGAGTAGGGAAGAAGTGCTGATGAATATCGCAAGGAACTACCAGCAGATCATGTGCTGGACTTACTCCACATTGGCAAGGTTAAGATATGACATCTTCTTTACCGAATGTTTAGTAGACTTCGGTGAGGACTTCTACCTAGAGACTGCCGAAGCGTTAATGGAAGCTTATTCCAACGCAAAGGAGAAGGGGGTTAATAGTTTAATCCTTGACACTATGAATGAGAAGATCAACGATGTAGCCTTTAAGCATAGAAAGAAAGACAGAGAGAGGGCAGAGATATACAAACATTTAGATCCGTTCCCTGAATTAACAACTCAGGAGGTAATGGAGATGAAGGATGTTCTCGACCCGATTGACATTAGAATAAAGATCAACCTATTGAAATACATAAGAATGTTTGAGCTTCAGTTTGGTGATATGATTGACTTCATCCCAAACAACTTTGAGCAGAAGATTACCAATATAAACCTAAAAATTCAAGAGTATGCAATGCAACAAAAATCCGAATTACAGCCTCAAGGAGACAGAGCTTGATTCGTACCATTTACTATTGACGTTTAAAATTCATAGGGCAAAGGAGAAGGTCTATGAGGAACAAAAGAGAAAAGTGATTGTAAGCAAGAAGGACTTTCAGCAGATGAGAAAGCCAGAATCACAATCGGCTTGTGGATGGACTGAGTTAGTAATCCTTCACGATCCAACGATTAAGCCAGTACCCATCGAAACAGATGATCTGGCATTGAAACCAGGTAAACCATTAAAGAAAACAAAATGAAAAAGCTAATTCTTATTTTAATCATGCTCCCATTCTTTGGGTTAGCTCAATCGGGAGCAAGACTGCACTATGACCAGTTAGTGACAGCAGACACCATAACAGCGGATACAGGTTACATATTAACCACTTCGGCTGATTATACGTATTTCCTGAATATGTCATGGGCTAGTACGACAACTTCTACAACTACTGTAACCTTGCAGACAACGGGAAACAACGGATCAAGCTGGATCGCTGCTCCTGGATTCTCTGCCATAACTTTAAACTCGGTATCGGGCGAGACGGCATGGCAAGGGGCTTATATGCCAGGATATAAATACAGGATGTATGTAGATGTAACGGCAACCGAAACGATAATCGTTAACGCATGGTACACCTTAAAAGTAAGACCACGGTGAAGAAACTAATCACAATCGCAATAATGCTCCTCTCAGTAGGGGTATTTGCACAGACAGGAGTAGTACAAGTTGAAGCAGATCCGATTGTGCGATTAACTCCTATGACCGTACCCTTCTCTTTAGAGGGAACTATTTACTATGATGCAGCTACTAACATGGTGAAGTACTACAACGGCTCTGCATGGGTATCGTTTGGGGTTGGTGGTGCTTCGATGGATGTTGGGACGGCTGAGGGTCAAATGACATATTGGGATCATGCTACACAAACATGGAAGCCATCAAGCGAGACTAATTTGAAGTGGGATGCTGCTACAAGTATATTGTTAGCTAATCAATTAAGTGTACCTGGAACAGGATCGCATTTCTATGATGCTGCTGCGAGTGCAAGTGTAGGGTTGGTTACTTTAAGCACAGACGGAACGCAACAGCTAGTTCTCAACGACCTAGATGCTGGCGATGCTCAAGAGCCATTCTGGTATTTTCAGAGTGCTAACAACGCATCAAAGGGAATCCTTTACATAGGCTATGCAGACCGATCCTCTGGTACGACAATGACTGGAGCAACCGATGTGATGATCGCAGACGCTTCATCATTAACTTTAGGATCAACACTTGGAACAGGCACACAAGCCTTATATGCGGGGGCAACAACTGTCTCAACTCTAAATACCGGGCAAGGTGCAAATGAGCTATATGACATGGATCAGAATGTATTAACCACTTCAGATGTAACATTTGGAACGCTAACGGTAACGACAACACTAAATACCGGGTCAATTACAACTTCAGGAGATGTTACATTTCAAAGCGGTAATGTAATATCAAATGCAAGTGCCGATGACCTAACCTTTACGGGAAGATTCGGCTCTGATTATTATCAGTCTTTAACGGATATTGCCACAATGGACAGGCAGCATATCATATCGGGTACCGGGAAAATGACAGGCGATGATCCATTTAATTCTAAGGATCAGATGCAAGGGGGGTTCTTTGGCATTCAACTAGGAGAAGGACTTGCAAAAACCGAAGTAAGGACATTAGTTGGAAGTGAAAGTAAGGCAACACTAGATAGAGATATGAGTAATGCTGCTTCATTTGTAGTCGGATCTTTCGATAAGGTAAGTATAAGAAAAACCACAGTATTTGCAGGGACGGCAATAGCAAATAAAACATTACTTGGAAGAGATAATACAGCAACTATCGCACAAGGATATAACTATTATGCTGAGAAATCGGCAGCGGGATTTACAGCTTCTTCAATTTTAGGAACGGCTGCTAATACATGGGATTATGGATTTGATTTAAGTGGTGCCACTTTTAATACTGCTGAGATTAGAGGTAGTAATGGCGAAACTATTGATAACATCACTGATGGTAAATGGAACTTCGGTACAGCAAATCTAGGTATTACTGGAATCATCACCGCAACAGGAGGTACATCTACCGAGTGGAATACTGCGTATGATAATAGTATAGCATCTGCTTCATTTGGGACGGGGACTGGGATTGTTACATTAACACAGACTGATGCTGGAACTGTAACAGTAACCATTGATGACAGGTATTTTGTGATGGCAGACAGTAACACCAACGCCAACGCAGCCACAAAGAAATATACTGATGACCTTCATGCTCTCCAATTCATAAAATCAGATAGTAACACGAATGCAAACGCTACGACTAAAAAGTATGTAGACGATCTTCACGCTCTCCAGTATATAATGTCCGACTCAAATACAAACGCTAATGCTACCACAAAGAAGTACGTGGACGATGCAATAAGTGGGGTTGGCTCTTCCCTCTGGACCGATGACGGGTCATCTACTTACCTGACAATAGACAGTGAACCGCTGGAATTAAGAAAGACAGGATTCGCTCACGGCATGACCGCACTCGGAAGTACTGATATGTATGGCAGGTTAAAGATTGGGGATGGTACTCACGGAGGAGTTACGATGTACGGGATAACAGATTACGCAAGCGATCATGGTATATCATTCAGGGCGGTAACAACCCAGGCAACACCTACGATAGCTCCTATGAATTTCTCAGTAGGGGATAAGTCAGCAACAACATGGGGTCCTTTAGGTGCTGGAAAATTAGGGTTTGAATGGAAGAACAGTTCATTAGGATTGATGAGCCTGAACACCTCTGCATATTTGAGCTTCGGTGGAGAGTCACCATATCATCAAATATCTGTTTATGATGCAAATTCGGCAATGTGCTTAACAGACTCAGATATTAATACCAAAATATCAAGTGCCTCGGAAGCGCAGGATACTAATGCTGTATATATACTCACTAATGACGTAACCCCAGAGATAGGAATATCAGGTGGTGATGGAGATAACTGGGGGATGACAATAGATACCGATGACGGGGCGGTGTTTGAGAACGCCACAACGTACAACTTCGATGCGCCTGTGATTGCCACACGCATACAGCTTATCGCAGGGGACACGACAGGAGTAGGAAGTACGGCAGCGATAGGCACTATCGTTTACAAAACATCAGATGCTCACTTCTACGGACTGAAGGGCGGGACACCGCCAACCTGGGTGCAACTTGAAAATTAAATAGCCTATAAATAGGAGATTACATATATCAACAACTTAAATTAAAAACAAATGAAAAAAGCAATGATCATCGTAGTAGGTTTGCTGATGGCTGTAATGTCCTACTCGCAGAACAATGCTGCCTGGTATTCGGCAGCTTACGACACACTCACGGGAGCTGATACAGCATCAATGCAGTATCCTCAACCGATTCTAACGCCTTACGGCTATGCTATTCAACACGCATCAGTAAAGATTGCTGGTACAGGAGCTTCAACTGTAAGTTACATTCAAGGGTCTTTAGACGGATCTAATTGGGTGGACTTAGATACAATCCAAACGATAGCGAATGCCTCTGGATATGCGACAGTAACAAGCGTAACTGGGCTTCTGTATCCTTATCTAAGGGTCTATGCCTTGCAAACAGGAACGGCTGAAACAACTAAGCAAAAGACTTACTTCCAGATTTATCCTGAAGTTGAGTTGTTTTATTTCCCAGCACCAGAAGTCTATACCGTAATAGATGCTGAAACCTTAACCAATACGGATACCTACTCTGGAGTCTATCCTAGATCGCTTAACGGGGTCTATGCGTATTCTTACCAGATTACGGATGCTGAAACATCAGGGACAGCAACAAGCACGGTAACGGTTCAAACATCTAACGACAACACGAACTGGACTACCTTACAAACTTATACTCTCACAACCGATACAACGATATTAGGGCAGAGTGTAACTGGTGATCTGGGTAAGTATATGAGAATCTATGTATCACAGGCTGGAACGGGAGTACAAGTTATCAATGGCTATGTGAAACTTTACTTGAGGAAATTTTAATCTAATTATAAACTAATACCAGGAGACGGTATGAAAAAAGAACAAGTAATAGAATTATTTGAAAAGAACCCTGAAGCGGATCTCGTGGTGAGAACTGCCGATGAAGAAGCGACCTTCCTCGCTAATTTCAAGGAGCAAGAAATCGAAAAAGGAATCAAACCATTGATCGGGGATTTACATTCTCGTTATGAAGCAGACTTTGAGGGTATCGTAGGCACTAAGAAACCTGACGGAATGAAGGGTTACAAATGGATCAAAGATGAAGCCACGAAGCTCAAGACTGCATCAGATGAACTCTCATCAACTAAGGAGAAACTTGTTGAACTTGAGGTTAAACTCAAAGACGGCAAGATAGACGAAGTAGCAAAGGAAAAGATAACTGATTTGCAAGGAGAAGTGAAACGGTTGGAGAAGCTACATAAGACCTCTAAGGCTGATTGGGAAGAAGGAGTAAAGAAGGAACGTACAGAGTTTAAGAAGACACGGATCAAATCAGAACTGAATCATTCTATGGTAGGTTTTAAATTCCTACCTAAAGAGATCATCAATGACGAAGTCCGTGAGCCTTTCGTTAATAAAGTATTGGAGGACTTGGTTTCGATAGCCGACTTCAATGATGACGGGAAGTTAGTCTTTAAGAACACAGAAGGAGAGGTGATGCGTGGCACAGATGCCGCAGTTGTCACTCCGTTAGAGCTTTTACAATCTAAATTGAAACCTATTCTTGACAATGGCAAACAACAGCCAGGATTAGGAACGAAGGGAGAAGGTAAAGGCAAAGACGATACCCCTGTAACTGTCGAAGTTCCATCTACCGTGAACACCCCGCTTAAATTAACAACGTACTTGCGTACAAACTTCCCTGATATGAAACCTCAATCGGATGAATATAAGGCTGTGTTTGCGAAGTACACTAAAGAAATGCAGTAAGGTTAGGCGAAGCCCCTGTCAACTATGAACCTTTAATCTAATAATAAAATGGCTTATTTAGCAGCAACAGTATTGGACTCCTACAGAGCGAAATACGCAGACCAATCAATGGACTATTACGAACATCGTCCATCAGTTTATGGGGCTTTGGATGCTTACATGAAAGACACTCCTAACCTCGTTAATGCAGCCGAGCTTGAGAAAGCAAAGATGGCTGAAGATCATGCGGTAACTATACCTGTGATTAACAAAAAGACCTTTACAACTACTACAACTAGAAGCTGTACTGGTCTGACTAACTCTAATGTTTCCGCTTATGTTACCCCGACTTGGGCAACTAAGGCAGTAGGATTCCACATGGTTCCTTCTCAGTACGGAGATAACTACATTAAGTATCAAGATGACTTTAATAAGAAGATTTGGGATATGCAGTTGCATCTCCTGGCAGAGCTTGACACTTTAGCCTATACCGATTTGAACACCGACAAAGCAGCCGTCAACAATGCAGAGGACAATCCTTATGCAGTTGCTTCTGACACGATGGTAGTTCCTTTCGCAGACCGTGAGCAGTTCTTCAATGAGCTGGAGGCTATTATGACCACGAATGATCTTTATGGTGGTTATAACATCGTAGGCTCACCAAGAGTGAATACCTTAGTACGTCATCTTTCTAATCAAGGATCGGCAAACGCTGAGAATTACTCTTATGAGTTCATGGGATATTCATTCCATTATAGCAATCGGGTAACCGTAGCTGCTGGAGACTTTGCAACAGTATTCGCAATGCCTACTGGCTCTTTAGGTTTCCTCACATGGATTGATCCTGACTCAAGGATGGGCAACACATCAACCGCTGGAAAAGAGTGGTCGACCATCTTCCTTCCTTTACTTGGGATCGAAGTAGGCTTACTCTATCAAAGCACTTGCGGTGATAATTCTACCGAAGCTGGAAACGGCTTTGAAGCTTCAATGATTGAAAACTTCAACTTCAGTTTTGATTATTCATTTATCGGAGCCTATAATAGTGACTCGACAACACTTCCTGGCACTATCTACAAAGCAGGTCTTTCAAAGACTTGATCCTAACTGGGCATCCCCTTCGGGGGGGTGTCCTTTTATTTTAAGTGTTAAGGACAATAAGCACTCATAAGTAAGCATTTTTCACAAGTTATAAGTATCTTTCACAGATGATGTACGATGTAACCAAAATCCAGACCGCTTTCGCCAACCTAGTAGGGTGGAGAACCCCAAGCAATCCAGACTATCCTAGTCTGACATCGGCAACGACTACGACAGATTCAGGGCTGTACTTCCAAGATCAGTACCCGTTCTTGTCGATAGAGAACATGGATGCCATCTGCGAGGACTTTGACAATATGGGAATAGCTGCATACGCTGGTGGTACGACTTACGGAGCTGGTGATAAGGTAATCTCTAGTGGAACGGCTTACATCTCACTAGCAGCAGCAAACACAGGTAAAACACCCGCTTCTAACCCTACGTGGTGGAGGTCATTACTGGAGCAGTACCTATTGGACACAAACAAGCAAGTGGGGGTCATGGCTATTGAAGCTGTGTTAAGCAAAAAGAAACTAACTAAATCGACTAAAGCACTATGGGATCAGGTGATGATCTTTGAGGGTGCTGGGTCTATGAGTTCAACAGTTATCAACGAAGGTAGATTCGTAGGATTGAAGGTAACCCCTGGTAAGTTCAACGGGATAGCAGTTAAATTAAACTATCTAGGCTTGCAGTTTACCCAGAATCAAACCGATCTAACTATCTACGTCTTTCATTCTTCACAGATAGACCCTGTTTATACTCAGAACGTAAGCACCACTAAAACGGCTAAAGCGTTTCAATGGGTAGCCCTTACAGATACCATGTTATACTACTCGGATATAGACCAAACTACGGTAGCTAATCAGGTAGACTCTGGTGGATCTTATTTCATCGGCTACTATGAAGATGACATTACAGGACAAGCAATCGAAAAGCAATGGGACTACACTAAAAGCCCTTGCGAGAATTGTAATCAAGACGTATATAACAAGTACTCCTATAATATATACAACAAGTTCGCAAAAGTAGAACCGATCTCTGTTGAGGCAGCAAGTTTAAACGGACACCTGATGTGGGACATCGAAGATACTTCATATCCTCAAGTGGGCAACTTTGGATTGAATCTTAATATCTCCGTGCTGTGTGACATAACAGATATTTTAGTTACCGAAAAGGAACGCTTTACGCAGCTTGTAATGAAGTTCATGGCGGTGTTTGTCGCAAGGAAGATAATGTACTCGAATAGGGTAAATAGAATCTCGGAGACGCTGAAGAAAGATATGGCTTTCGAGCTAAAGGGAGTAATAGACACCAACTTCTACGGCTTGGAAACTGAGTTAAAGAGAGAGATAGATGCAGTTGATTTTGATATGAGTGAATTTAACTCTCCTTGTTTCAGACAGACGAACAACAAAAGCATTAGGATGAGTTCGATATAATTTTCCACTAAGAGAGTGAAAAGAGTAAATAATTTCTACTATGATCGAGGAACTAGAAGCGATGCAAAAGAGGATAGAGGTAGCAATCAAAGAGTTGCCAAACATCCTTAATGCCTCTCTCAAGGAAGTGGAATCTGAGATCATTCAGATGAACGTAGATCAGCAATTAAGAGGGAAAGATGCAAAAAACAAAAAGATCGGAAGGTACGCTAAAAGCACAAAGAAGTCCAGAAGACGCAAAGGATTACAAATCTCCTTCGTTGACCTGGAGGATACTAAGAACTACCACAGTAATTTTACTATCGCATACTTGGAGGATCGTATCGAACTGGCTTCTCCGAATACAACGTACTCTGTTTTCTTAGATAATATGTATGATGACCTGTTTGGATTAACAAAGGCAAATAAAAAGATACTCCAGAAGTTAGTATCTCCGATTGCATCAAAGAAGTTAGATCCACTATTTAGAAAAGTAAGATCAGTAATATGAGCCAAAAGAATCCCTCACCGACATTAGCCTTTACAGTAGGCACGGAAACCAACCTAAATAGGGCTATAAAGGGCATTGTAACGGCTTTAAATGATAATATCACCTTACCTATTACCTTCTATGGTCAAGTGCAGCACAGGGTAGATTCTGACGAGAGGGTTTATCCAGGCATTTATCAGACCAATACTAAAGATTGGATCGACCTTTTAGCTAACGATCAATGGAATGGCTACGGATTTATTGATGTAGATGACCCGATTCAGTACACGGCTCCTGACGCGGAGGAAGCTATCTCCCGTTGGAGGTATTCATTCATCAAGCAGAACATCGCTCTGGTGGTTTACGGGGACATTCAGAAGCTATTATTCGACAATAGTGATTCATCAGTAGACTGGAGATACACCCTTCAAACGGTAAAGGATGAGATAGTGGAGATTCTAAGCAGAAAGATTCCTGGAGTGAAAGGTTTTTTTAACTTACAAAATGTTTATAGTCAGAAGGTTGAGGACTTGTTTAAAACCTACACGATAAAAGATCAGGGAGAATATGTATATTTGCCAAAGTTCGGTTTTCGTTTTGAGGGTGAACTTCAAGTAACAGAGCAATGCACATACGTAGCACCACCATCAGTTTAGCAGCAGTTTTAATTGTAAAGAATGAATCTAAGGTAATCGAAAGATGCCTTAAAAGTATCCAAGATGCGGATGAGATTATCGTTCTGGATACGGGTTCAGTAGATTCCACCCCCGATATATGTATAAAGAATAAAGCTATTGTTTACTATGACAAGTGGCGGGATGACTTTGCTGAAGCAAGGAATAAGGCTATCAGTTATTGTACATCTGATTGGATATTCACTATTGATGCAGATGAATATGTAACTTCTGGTACTATTGATTTCATTAAAGAATATATCAAGAAGCACAAAGGAGATGTTTACACCTGTCACACCAGGACAGAAGAAGCGTTAGCAGTACAAGCGAGGGTGTACAAGAACGACCTTACTAGAATCTACTGGAAAGGTGCTGCTCACAATTACATCAACAGACAAGCAGACGGACATATCAATGTAGAAATAACCTCAACTAACGAAGGCTGGTCGTTTAACAACGATAGGGATAGGGGTATCAGAATCCTAAAGAAGTTCCTTAAAGACAACCCTAACGCACCGAGAGAGCTTTACTATTTAGGAAAGGAGTACATATCTAGATGTAAATACGAATTAGCTATCTTCTACTTTAGTGAGGTGTGTGATTCATACCCGAACCCTGAAACCAGAGCAGATATACATCTATCAATGGCGAAGTGTTACATTCATCTAAAGAGGATGAGAAAGGCTATCAACCATCTCCACGAGGCTTTGAAGATTGACCCTGATATAATGGAGTGCTATCGCTTGTTACATCGGTTAACAAAAAAAGGAATCTATGGAAAGCTTTCCCAAGTATGTAATTGAGATTGCACCCTTGTTTCTAGTGTTCTGCTTTTGTATGCTAGTATGGACAGGATGTTTCATTTGGTTAATAAACAAGAATAAGAAATGAAGGTTAAACACATAGTGCTTAATGATTACAGAAGGATGCGGTATTGGTTATCTGAATACTATTCTGGTTATGATAGCCTAGATAAAGATGAAATTCTGGAGCT
>Ga0208279_1000862_pt1 | contig 19988 bp, 19 predicted proteins | sample AntAceMetag02UKM_FD_184766 | JGI IMG/M metagenome (GOLD analysis project Ga0208279, IMG submission 184766) | Saline lake microbial communities from Ace Lake, Antarctica - Antarctic Ace Lake Metagenome 02UKM (SPAdes) (version 2) | ecosystem: Environmental > Aquatic > Non-marine Saline and... | reverse complement strand
TCGGCATATCCAGCAACGGTCCGGGTATCCCGTCTTTCATCTCGAAATCCAGGACGCGCGAAAGTCTCTTCATCTGTGCATCGCAGCTACTGCTGTACGCCGACTTCATTATGTCCAGCGCCTTTTTTAATCCCATCTGGTGCTCCACCTCCCTGAACCAGAGGGTGTGATGAACCATAGTGCGGTGAAACATATCCATGATAAGTCGCGCCATATCTTCATGGCCCAGATCTTCGACACACTTCATGTTGTTGTCCATTTATAATGATCCTTTGCGTTATCCTTTGTATTTCAGGGCTTCCATCCTGCCGGCCGGAACTTTCCCGCTTATTCTGCACCCAATCCCCTTCAGGTTGGGTGTACCGTATTCTTTGCCGAGCTTTTCCACAGAGGTAAGCATATTAAGGTTCGATTTTTTCCATCCATATTGATTCTTCGGCGACTCCTCGGGAAACCACCATCCGTGGGAGGCATTAATAACTCTTGGGTCGACAATATCCGTCAGTGTGGCAACCTGTGTTATTTCGCCATTCCTGGTTTCAATAATGACTTCATCACCTTCGTTTATACTATACTTTTCAGCCGTCTCTGGATGAATTTCGACTTTCGGGTGTGGTCTCATCTTTCTCAGCTTTTCGATCCACCGGTATGATGAATGGAGATAGTAACGACTCTTGGAACTCGTTAACAGGAGAGGATAGTCCGGGTCATCTTCTTCCGGAAGACCTCTGAATTCGGGCAAGGGATTTAATCCGAATTTCTCAGCCGTACTCAACCTTAACTCCACCTTACCTGTAGGCGTTCGAAATCCCTTTTCTTCGTAAAGCCTGAATCTGTCAGGACCTTTCAGATAACCCTTTTCAACGAACTGGTTGTATGTCAGACCGGCCGGCCTTACAATATCTTCCAGGAATTCTTCGTAATCATCGTGCCATAAATCCGGTGGACTGATGAGCTTACCCAGTTCATTCATGATTTTCATGTCGGACCAGCATTCTTCCGGGGGATCAACTATTTTAGGCCGCGCCAAAATGATACCGTGTCCGAGACCATAATGACCGATATCATTGATTTCAAACTGGCTTGCAACAGGAAAGACAATATCCGCCATGGCCGCCGTTGGGGTCATAAACAGGTCGGCAATTGCTATGAAATCAAGTTTCATAAATGCATTATAGGTTCGCCGGCTGTCGGCATAGGATAACATGCCATTCGAACACATGGCATAGAATCCCTTGACCGGGTAAGGAACACCTTCAAGAATGGCCTTTTGAAAGAACGTCGGTGCGATGGTCATCAGTCTGGGAATGACGTGATGATAAGCGCTGATCATCTCTTTCCTCTTATTCGGAATAAGATCGGCCCGGACAAATGGTCCCAATCCCATGATCTTCGGGTCATGGGCCGCAACATTTCCACCCGCGACATCGAGATTGCCCGTTATCGCCATTAAACAGATAAGCGCTCTTACTGTATCAAACGTATGAATATTATGTTCGATGGGATTCCCCCACTGGATAACAGCCGGCTTTGATGTGGCATAAAGCCTTGCCGTCTCCCGTATGAGATCGGCAGGGACCCATGTTATTTCGGAGACTTTTTCAGGGGTGTATTGTTTGACGTGCTCTGCAAGATCCTCAAAGCCATGAGTCCACTTTTCAACAAAGCCCTTATCATACAAGGACTCCTCAATGATGACATTTAAAAAACCCAGGGCAAGTGCGTGATCCGTTCCGGGTCTTATTTGAAGCCATGCCTTCGATTTGTCGACCAGGTCGATCTTTCTCGGATCAATAACAACCAGTTCTGTTCCCTGCTTTAACTGTTCCAGGAGCAGGCTGCTTATCTCCCCTTCTTCATTTGTGGAAGTGATATTGCTTGCCCACAGGATAACCAGCTGGCTCTGGTGGTGAAGGTCCGCCACAGGATAAAAACCACATGTATGAACACCTGTTATCTCACGGGGGGCATGACATACGTCCTGTGAGGCGATAACGTTTGGAGAGCCGAAAAGGTTGGCAAGGCGGATCAGGACAAAGTGTTCCAGACCCTTGGGCATACCGACACCGAAAGCAACTCCCTTTGGCCCGTATTCTTCTTTTATCTTATTCAGGCTTTCAGCCGTGTATTGAAGGGCCTCTTCCCAGGAAATCCTCTCCCATTTTCCTTCGCCCCGTTTTCCTGCCCTTTTCAATGGATATTTAAGACGATCAGGGTGTGTGAGACGATCAGGTGATGCCACCCCCTTGGGACATATATACCCCTTGTTTAAAAATCCGTCCGGATCTCCTTTGACTTTTACAATTTTGTTGTCCTTGACACCAACCAATAAACCACATCCACCATGGTCCATTCGCGCACAATGGGTTTTCACCCAGCAAACATTATCTCCCATTTAAAAACGTTCTCTCTCTTTTAGTTTTTTCCGGGCGTTCTACTCGTTTTGAATTTCATCCACAATTGAAGCTCCCCGCAATCCCGTCGTAAACGGAGTCTATGCTTTCGCTTCGACATTTGCGGGGAAGCTCCGATTGTCTATCAGGCTGGAAATTATTTTCCGTGTTTTTCTGAAAAAATTATCCCGTTAACGCACTCATCCCGTTTATCCGGGGCAAGGATAATGCTGCTTGTTTCGCTCGCTGTTCAAATCAATATGCAGGAATTGCCCTCTGTTATTTTGAGACATGATCCTCAAGCGGTAGCAATCTTTTGTACCAGACTATTGAGATTGCACCGGCGATATACATCACCAGTCCGAAAATGCCGGAAGTAACAAACATTGAGCTGTAGAAATCACCCATATAATCCTGTATAAGGATGGCAATCGTCATGGCAAGAGCAGCGTTTCGTATGCCAGTCTCCATCGAAATTGCCCGTGTCTGGTAATTGTTTATGCCGATTAATTTCGGGAAAATCGCGCCAAAAGCCATTCCCAGTATTGTCAAACCAAAGACCATCGAGTAAAACATGACCCCGTACCTGGCAGTATCAGCAAACTTATCCAGGTTGCCCAGTACCCCCGCAATCATTATGAAGAGCAGGGCAATCACCCCCAGTGCCGAGAAATAAGGTGTTGCTTTTTTAGCAAAATTTTCCCACTTACTCCGTACCGACATTCCGATAATAAGGGGTATCAGCACCAGTATAAAAATTGTTTGCACGATAATCTTGACCGGGATTGTAACCTCGGGAACATTGACACAATAGAGAGCCAGCAGTAATGGTGTGAAGATCAACGATAAAATTGAGGAGAAAGAGGTTAATGATATTGAAAGAGCCACATCCCCCTTGGCATAGTGGGTCATTAGATTCGATGTGACACCACCAGGAATCGCTGTGATCAGAATCATTCCCACAAAAATATAGGGGTAATGCTCGTAAAATCCCAGCAGATGCCCGATGGCCATCGCCATTAGGGGCATAAAGCCAAACTGCAATATCTCTCCCAGGATGATCCCGCGAGGCTTCGTGAACACCATGGCAAAGTCCTTGAGTGTCAACGTTAAGCCCATCCCTACCATTACAAAGAACAGCATTAAAATGATGGATATTTTAAATATCTTGTCAATGAAGACCTGATATGGTCTGGCAGTAAACTGCGCGAATTTATACACCTCTCCATTAATTCCGACATCTGTTGCCTTGATCTTAAAAATCATCTTGTTCTGGAGCATTTTCTCCAGCCCTGAATAGTAGGAATCAGTGCCTTTCTCTAACATGGCCGTATCCTCAGGCAGTGCGAGAACAAGTATTTCACCGGTAAGGTTCCTCAAAAGAAACAGGCGCTGTTTGCCATCCGTGCCTCCATCCTTTTCAACTGTTAAAAGGCGAATGTTGCCTGCAAACTCCATCTCCGTACCTTTGGCCCAGTTGATTCTTCCGGATTCTTCATTCAATTTTTTAAATAAAGAGGTATCCCCCGTACCTTTTGCAACCCTTGACAGTTGACTGTACAATTTCTCGCCTGAGGTATCATCTGCATATGAAGCAGATGTCAGTATCATCGAGAGCATTAACCCAATAACTGCAACAACCCATACCTTTAACATCCCCTTTTTCAAATTGCATTTCCTCATCATCTCCCCCCTTAAACAGTTAATTTGAACCTGGTCCTGTTTCCCTTCTGTTTTCCTTCAGCGGCTTTATTCAGGTGCGGTAAAGAATCCTATTAACGCAAGTACGATGATCAGAAGACCAAAACCGAAATAACTAATCGTAAAAAGCATCGATCCCGCCATGAATCCTTCGTTTGTCAGAAAGCCCCAGTAAAGTGTAAAAACATAATTGATTAGCAGGGCCATCTTCACCTTTCCGAAAAGCAGCGCCGCCGTACTGACCAGCAGCAGCAACGCAATCTGGGAAACCGGTATTGCAACTCCTGCAGAATAAAACACTTCCATTTTACCCCCCTTTCTTTTTGCGGGGTCGATCCCACATTCTTCGCGGTTCAATTTCTTTTTTTCCGATTGGCGGCCCACCCCCACTTTATTATTGATAGATTGGCATTAAGGATTTAAATTAAAACAGGGCTCAGTAAAAGATCAATCGTTTGAACGCCGTAAAATATAATGTCTGAAAATCAGACACCTCTTGATTTGTCACGGGCCTGATCTTGTTTCCCGATGATCAGCAGCGCCACCCAGGGCATGATATTGAAAATTAGAAAGAGTATCTTGAATAATCCGAGCAGCGAGTAGATTACCACATTGAATGTTTCCCGGGGCATCGGAAACCATTTGCTGTGCATCCGGTACACCCAGTCACCGGAAAATGTACATATCAAGAATGAATAGATCAATAACCCCCCATTCAAAATTGTGCACCACATCAAAAATCGAGTTAACATCTGAACATCCATGACGTTCCTCCTTTTTCGTTGTGCAATTAATTCCAGCCTGTTACCGCTGTTCCCTGTTTTGTTTGACGGCTCTGCAAGCCCCGATTCAATGTCTTTGCATATATGTCATTATTATTATTTATAGCAAGCAAATAGCCGAAATATTTATTGAGAGAATTCAAAAATAAGGTTACAGTCTTTCAAGGTTCAGCCACTCGTTGAGTGGTTGAATAGTCGAATCTATAAATCGACGGGGTCCGGAAGTTGGATGATGGTCAGTAAATTTAACATTCTTTTGTAATTTTAATTTGTTGCGTGATATTGCAGTATGGGGTTGCATCTTATCCCTGCAGGATCCCCAATACCAGTCGATAAATCTATATGTTTTAGAAAATGGACATGTTTTTAATTAAAAAGATAATATCGCCTTTATTTTTCCCATTGTCACTTTGTCTCGGTTTTCTTTTTTTCGGCATGTTTCTTCTCTGGTTTACCGGCAGACAAAGGGCGGGGAAGATAATGGTCTTCCTCGGCGCTGTCCTGCTGGCACTATTTTGCTATGCCCCTCTCCCCGATGTCTCTCTTGAATCTCTGGAATCCAGATACGCCCCTCTGGTAGATGTGTCTCAATGTTCCGATATTAAATGGGTAGTCGTGCTGGGTGGCGGCCATAATACGAATTCAAAACTTCCTGCTACATCGCAGCTCTCTGAATCCTCTCTCAGCCGTCTTGTAGAAGGGGTCCGAATTCACGGGCTTTTACCCATAAGCCGCCTTGTCTTATCAGGTGGTGCTGTCTTTGATCCGGTATCTGAAGCAGAGGTAATGGCGCGCGCTGCCGAAGTTATGGGGGTTGATAGCAATATGATTATCCTTGAGGACCTTTCGAGAGATACCGGTGATCAGGCCCGATTAGTTCACGAAATAGTCGGAGATGAAAGGTTTGTTATGGTAACCTCCGCCTCACATATGCCGCGGGCGATGGCCCTCTTCCGAAAATCCGGCATGGAACCAATACCGGCACCCACGGATTACCTGGTTAAAAAACCGCTAAAATTCAGCCCGGGCGTTTTCTTCCCCGGCGCCGGTAACCTTCGCAGGATGGAAAGGGCATTTCATGAATATCTGGGTTTGGCCTGGGCAAGTCTTTCCGGGCAGATATAAACTGGTCATTGCAACGGGCGGAGCGACAACCAGTCTCTTACGATAGTGTCGGGTCTCCGTGCCCCACCGGCGACTCGTTGCTTTCATCATGAGTGATTGTAACAGTAAAGATAAGGTTGAGGAAGTGGCCGTTTTACAGATGTCGGCAAATCACAGGAAATGGATCCGGAAATTGCATCGGAGAAAATCCCGTGAGCAGGAGGGGGTGTTTATCGCCGAAGGGTTCAACGCGCTTGAGGCCGCTCTCAAAACTACCTGCCATCCAATACTCGAGGTTGTGACTGATGAAGATCACCTCGAATCGGTTGCCGCTATCCTTCCCGAAAATCTCCCTGTCTACGGATGTTCCGGCAGTATAATGGGGGACATCTCCACGGAGAAGTCGCCGCAGGGTGTAGTTGTAGTCTGCCACCGGGGGGAATTGAACTTTCGTGATCTGGAGGAAGGCGTGGCTTCCGATACGTTGTTATACCTTGACAGGGTATCTGATCCGGGGAATCTGGGGACCATCATGCGCACGGCCGCCTGGTTTGATGTAAGGCAGCTGATTCTGAGCCCCTCGTGTGTTGATCCTTTCAATACGAAGGCAATCCGTGCTTCAGCCGGGACCGTTTTCGGGATTGAGATATACCAGTCGGTCGATCCCCCGCAGATTTGTCAGTTCGCGGACAGGACGGGACACAGGATGATCGCGATGGTCCCGCGAGGCGGTGTCCCGCCGGGCCAATTGGAAAAGGGGAGCAAAAATATTGTAATGCTCGGTCAGGAGGCGGATGGCTTGTCGGATGAGCTGACGGAATATGCCGATCAGGTTGTCTCAATCCCGGGAAGTGGAGGCGTGGAGTCTCTGAACCTGTCGGTTGCCGCAGCTGTAATCCTCTACGAAATCACAAAGTGAATCAAATCCGTCAATCCAGTTCTCCCGAGCGGCTTTTTCTGGAAAAGTAACCCGGGAAAGAGGTTTCGGAAATGACCATGCCCGTAAGTATGAGAACGGCTCCGATAAGCCCCTTGATGCCGAACCTCTCGCCAATTGCCCAGTAGGCGTACAGCGCTGCGAACACCGGTTCCATGCAAAATATCAGCGCCGTGTTAGTTGGACTGGTGAATCGCTGCATTGAGGTCTGTACCAGGAAGGCGAATATCGTGGCGAAGAGGACGCAGATAACCAGCGCCCATAGTATTTCATTATGCCAGACCAGAATTTCATTGCCACCGAATTTTGCTATCAATGTACTGAAGAGGGCCACTACACCTATCTGAATGGTTGTAAGCCAGTAAATATCGCTTTCGCGCGCGAATCTGCCGGTAAAAATTATGTGTAGCGCTATGCACACCGCACAGGTCACTGCCAGCACGTCTCCCGTGTTAAACGACCAGGCCCCGTTCGTGCAGAGGAGATAAAGTCCCGCGGCTGCCAGAATTACACCCAGTTTCACGTTGCTGTTCACTGACTGTTTCAGCAGTATGGCTCCAGCTATCGGTACGAGAACAACATTAAGGCCGGTCAGGAATGCCGTATTTGAGGCGGTTGTATAAAGGAGGGCCATGGTCTGAAACGCGAATGAACCGAAAAGCAGAGTGCCAATGATTATACCCCCCCTGATGTATTCTTTTCTGAACGGCCGTCTCAAAATCAGGCAGATCACAAGGAGTATCAAAAATGCCAGGCCGAAGCGCTGTGACAGGAAGAGGAATACCCCTACCTGTTCCACTGCCTGTTTAACTATCACGAATGTGGTTCCCCAGAAAAATGTAGTGACGAGGAGCAGGAAATTCGCACCCAGTCTGCGCATTTTCCCCGGCGAGGTTATCATATAATCTACCCCCTTTCAGGCAAAATCGCCTTATATCGCTTGAGTTTTTTTAAAGCAACCCAAATTACACGTCCAGGCTTTTTGTCTTGACAATACCCCGGCTCAATAGTAACTAACGCCAGTAACAATCAGCTTTTAATAGAAGGAGGAGAATATGAAGAGTAGCCGAATAATTATTGCTTTATTGGTAATCGCCGGTTTTGTAGCAATCTCGATCGGCGGGTGTCAGCGCGCAGCGGATGAAGACGTCTATACCGTTGCCACGGATGCCACATGGCCCCCAATGGAAATGGTAAACGCAGACAAGGAGATCGTAGGTTTTGACATTGATTTTTTCAATGCGGTGGCCAACGAGGCGGGGTTTAAGATAACATTCAAAAACACCGCGTGGGATGGGATCTTCGCCGGTATTGCCGCCGGTAAATATGATGCCATCATATCATCCGTCACCATTACTGAAGAACGTAAGAAAACGATGAACTTCTCTGATCCCTATATTAATGCCGGCCAGGTACTTATTGTCCCGAAGACCTCGAATGCCGTTCTCATTTCGGACCTGAAGGGAAAGAAGATAGGCGCACAAATAGGTACGACAGGTGGCATGGAAGTCAAAAAAACAGCGGGCGTAGAGCTTAAAAGCTATGACGAGATAGGCCTGGCATTTGAAGATATGGCCGTGGGTCGTATCAGCGGCGTTGTCTGCGACACCCCGGTCGCCGCGCAGTACGCGCTTCAGCAGGCAGAATATAAAGAGAAATTCAAAATCGTGGGGAATGTCCTTACAACAGAATACTACGGGATAGCGGTAAACAAGAAGAGCAAGGAACTGCTTGAGATGATCAACAAAGGTATCAAGGCCGTACAGGAAAAGGGTATCAACAAACAGTTGGAAAAGAAGTGGCTGAGATAGCTGACACAAACAAAAGCAAACCAGAACGGATAGTTATAGAGGTTGGCGACGGCGGCGCAATCCCCAGCAAGCAAGATGTGGGGTTATTTACTGCGTGGAGGGTTTCCTTCGCAGGGGCCATCGCCATGGTTGCCTACCTGACAATTTCCAGCCCGGATCCCTACTGGGAGATCTTAAAATTTCTTCCGGATGGGATCCTGGTAACCTTCCAGGTTACGATAGCAGCGATCATCCTGGCCCTGATCATAGGCCTCTTTACCGGTCTCGGAAGAATATCGAAGAACAGAATTCTGAATGGGATCGCGTCGCTGTATGTGGAAATCATACGGGGAATCCCTCTGCTTGTCCAGTTGTTCTACATCTATTTTGCCCTGGGACGCATAGTAAATGTGCCCGCCATGGCCAGCGCAATAATCGCAATGTCTGTTTGTTACGGGGCATACATGGGAGAAATCTTCCGTGCCGGTATCGAATCAATTTCCAAGGGACAGATGGAGGCAGCTCGATCCCTGGGAATGACTTCGTCGCAGGCCATGCGTCATGTCATATTACCTCAAGCTATCAAGACCATTCTTCCCCCTATCGGCAATGAATTTGTGGCACTTTTGAAGGATTCATCTCTCGTCTCCATACTTGCAGTATCCGATCTTTTGAGGAGGGGACGTGAGTTTGCCGCCGCATCCTTCAACTATTTTGAAACCTATACGATGGTCGCTCTCGTTTATTTGATTATCACACTCTTTCTATCAAAACTTATCAGCATCATGGAGGACAGAGTAGGTGTCGACAGATAAAAGCCCCGTCATGGTCGAGATGCGAAAGGTGTACAAGTACTTCGGGCAGCTTAAGGCACTGGATAATGTGTCCCTGGATGTCCGCGACGGTGAAAAGATGGTTCTCATCGGGCCGAGTGGTTCCGGTAAGAGCACTCTTCTGCGATCAATCAACCAGCTTGAAAAGATAGACCACGGCCATATCATTGTTGACGGAATTGACATCAGCAATCCAGAAACGAACATAAACAAGGTTCGCGAAGAGATTGGAATGGTCTTTCAATCTTTCAATGTCTTCCCCAACAAGACCGTCCTGGAAAATATCAGCCTTGCCCAGGTTGTTGTGCGCAAACGATCTAAAAAGGAGGCTGCGGAGATATCCGAAGAACTGCTCAACAAGGTTGGTATCATTGAGAAGGCAGGCGAGTATCCCGATAAGCTGTCCGGAGGACAGCAGCAGCGCGTTGCCATCGCAAGGGCACTGGCGATGAAGCCAAAGATTATGCTGTTTGACGAACCAACATCAGCCCTCGATCCTGAGATGATAGGAGAAGTCCTCGACGTCATGGTAAAGCTGGCAAAGGAAGGGATAACCATGATAGTAGTTACCCACGAGATGGGCTTTGCGCGGGAAGTGGCGGACAGGATTATATTCATGGATTACGGGGCGATCGTGGAGGAAGGAACGCCCGAACATTTTTTTAAAAATCCCACCCAGGAACGCACCAAAATATTTCTCAATCAGATTCTTTAATTCCGGGACATCAGGTGGCTTACGGCACCGTCCAGGCCATCCAGGGTAAGCTCAAACATGGGAAACACCTTGCGTATAATATCGGTCGTCCATGTGTTTTCCCATGAGCGTCTGGAATTCGGATTTAGCCAGACACAGTGACGAAAGGTCTGAGCAAGAAACTGGAGGTTCTCAATGCTGGGCTTCCGCTTTTTTTCCCCGAAATAGATAGATCCCCCCTCAGCCATCAGTTCGTAGGGGGCCATGCTGGCATCACCCACGACGATGACCCTCGTTTCCGGATCTTTCTTTATAAACTCTGTGACCAGTTCCGGTTTGTTGTATCTGGCCGTGTCAGACCAGACCCTGTCGTAGATGGTGTTATGAAAAAAGTAGGTCTTGAGGTCTTTGAACTGATTTCTTGTGTAATCAAAGAGTGTCTGCACCAGCGGAATATAGGGATCCATGGACCAGCCGCCGTTGTCTATCATCAGGACAACCTTCAGCCGGTCCGCGAGGCGACGGTCAAAAATTATTTCTATCTCACCGGCATTTCGCATGGTTTCATAAATCGTTTTTTGTACATTGACAACATCCATGGGCCCGGAAGGGATCATCCTGCGAAGCTTTTTCAGCGCCTCTCCAATCTGTGACTGGGTCAGTGGACCTTCCTGGGAATAATCCTTGTAGCGCCGGTCGAGGGCTACCTTTACTGCGGACCGGTTCCGCGAAACACCCCCGACACGCATGCCGCCGGGATGATGTCCGGAATGTCCCACGGGCGAGGTTCCGCCTGTGCCTATCCACCTGTTGCCACCCTGGTGAGCCTCGGTCTGATCCTTGAGGCGATCGATAAAATATTTCTCCAGCTCTTCCGGGGTAAGTTTGTTCAGTTCATTCTCATCTACGTCGAGGGCGGCAGCTATGGCGGCCGGATTTTTCAGCCACTCTTCCAATAGCAGCTTCGCCATCTCACTCAGTTCGAAATCTTCAAGATCGGGCAGTTCCACGCCTTCGAAGTGGTGTGCGAATACCCTGTCATATGCGTCGAAATACCGCTCACTCTTTACTAATATGGAGCGGGCAACGATGTAGAAGCCTTTGAGGGAACGAATGAGCCCGGTGCAAAGAGCCCGCTGCAGCCTGAGAAAGGACGTGGGAGTTACCGGGATCCCATGGTCCCTCAGGTTATAGAAGAAACTGACAAACAAGATGTTTTCCCCTGTAAATTTGCATTATCCACGATGCCTGGCAATCGCCCCGTTTGCCACCTTCATGTCCGGGCTCTTTTTATACAGAACACCCAGATAGGGAACATTCCCCTGCTCGAGGAGCGACAGTTTGAAGTCAGGATCGGCCTTCAGGGCCCGTATCCAGTTGATGAGTTCCCGGGTGGCTGGTTTCTTCTCGATTCCTTCCAGCTTTCTCAGTCCATAAAAGGTCTTGATGCAGGCGTCTGTTGTTTCCCTTCCCAGATCAGGGAAGTGAACGCCAATTATCATGCGCATGGTATCCTCGTCAGGGAAGGCAATATGATGAAAATTGCAACGTCCGAGAAAGGGGTCGGAGAGATCTTTCTTGGCGTTTGATGTAATGATGATAACAGGGCGATGTCGTGCGGAGATAATTTTGTCTATCTCAATAATATCAAATTCCATCTGATCCAGGACATCCAGCATGTCATCCTGAAAATCCGTGTCGGCCTTGTCGATTTCGTCAATCAAAAGCACCGTTCTTGTGTCCGCGACAAATGCCTGACCGATCTTTCCCATTTTTATATACTCTTCAATATCACTGACATCCCTGCTGGAATCACCGAATCGACTGTCGTTAAGACGCGTCAGCGTGTCGTACTGATAGAGCGCGTCCACCAGCTTCATGCTTGATTTGACATTCAGTACGATCAGGGGCATGCCGAGGCTCTCCGAGATAGCGTAAGCCAGCATGGTTTTGCCTGTTCCCGGTTCCCCCTTTAGCAGAAGAGGCATTTCCAGAGCCATCGAGACATTAACAATCTCGGCAAGCTCATCATCCAGGACATACTTGTCGGCGCCCTGGAATTTGCTGAAGTTATTTTTAACCATGATTTTCCAATCCTTTTATTTTTGATTTTGCCCCGAAAGGTCTCAACAGATTACCACTTCGCTTTGCTCCTCGCAATGACAAACATGTGACTTTTTCTACACATCTCTTGTCCACAGGGACGCCATGCCGGGTCCGCCCCCGACGCACAGGGATGCCCCGCCGATGGTTTTATCCATCTTTTCCAGTTCATAATAAAGAGACACGATTATGCGAAGTGCGGTGCACCCAACCGGGTGTCCCAAGGCTATTCCGGACCCGTTGAGGTTGATATTGTCCAGGCTGAGTTCTATCCCTGAATCCTCTTTCAGCATCCTGCCCACGCCAAGGAACTGCGAGGCAAAGGCCTCATTGATTTCCCAGTAATCCACATCCTCATATTTCATGCCGACCTGTTCGAGGCACTTTGGGATGGCGACTGCCGGTCCCAGCCCCATTACCGCGGGATCAACGCCCTCGCTGCAGATATTTATCAGTCTCATAAGGGGTTTTATCCCCATCTCAACAGCCTTATCCCCGGACATGATAACTACCGCCGCGGCGGCGTCATTTATACCGGAGGCGTTGGCAGCCGTCACTACTCCATCTTTTTTGAATGCAGGCGATAGTTTTGCCATAGTTTCGAGACTGGCGTCTGGTATCATATGCTCGTCGGTATCGAATATCTTCACGCCCCTCTTGGACTTGATCTCTACCGGAACTATCTCGCGCTTGAATGTGCCGTCCTTGACCGCCCTCGTCGCTCTCTGGTGGCTGATCAGGGCCAGTTCGTCGCATTCTTCACGGGTGATGCCGTATCTTTCGGCTATATTTTCCGCCGTTATTCCCATGTGTCCCGGGACAAGCTCATCGATCAGGCCGTCATGGAGCATGTGATCCTCGATCTTGCCAGGTCCCATTCTATAGCCCATCCTTCCCTTAGGAATCAGATAGGGTGCGTCCGTCATATTTTCAGTTCCTACCACAAGACCGATCTCCGTCTTGCCGAGCATGATATTATGGCAGGCTATCTCCATCGCTCTCATTCCCGACGCGCAGTTTTGATTGACGGACACAGCCGCACTCCTGTGAGGAAGACCTACTCTCATTCCCACCTGCCTGGCCGGAAGTGATCCCTGCATCGCGGGAAAACACTCTCCCATAACTATCTCATCAATAATTCCCGCGGGGATGCCGGCCCTTTTAACGGCTTCGCTCCCGGCGGTTATGGCAAGATCCCTTGCCGTCACATCCTTCAGACTACCCATAAATTTTCCGATCGCAGTTCTGCACGCAGATACAATGACAACTTCTTTTATCACAGCACAACTCCTCCCTTATTTTAAGACTCTCAAGACGGTCTTATTTTCTTCGACTGCGGCAAGTTACATACAACCTTCCATAATCCATCAGGACCTCAGCATGGGGCAGTTCATACCAGAATATGACGGAAAATGAAAATGAAATGATGAAACCGACTTGGAAATCTGCCGGTTTCTGTGCTGCACTATCCGGTCGCAGGTTCCTCAAGACTCTTCCATTCGAGAACTTTTCTGTGCATACTCTTAGGAATCAAGAATAAATAAGTTATACAGATTGCGCCGAAATTTTGTTTGTTTTCAAGGCGTGTTGAAGCACGCATAACGGGTCAAGTAAGCTTTGACACAACACAGGAAACAAGCAAAAGGACAAGCAAGGTGTATGAGTTATTTCTTTTTGCTGACTTATCAAAATCAGATCAGTCCTTCAGCCTGGCATGCCGTTTACTCTTGTCCAGTTCCATCTTGCACAGGCGGATACTTTCAGGGGTCACTTCGATCAGCTCGTCCTCGGCGATGAATTCTATGCACTGGTCCAGTGACATACGTCTTGGAGGGCGCAGGGTTACCGTGGCATCTGATGTCGACGCTCGCATATTGGTCAGATGTTTTTCCTTGGTAATATTGACGTATAGGTCGCCGGGCTTATTCCGCTCTCCGATGACCATACCCTCGTAGACGTCAGATCCGATCTCGATCAAAAGCTCTCCCCGATCCTCCATGGCGAGACTCGCGTAGGGTGTAACCCGCCCGCCCCTGTCGGCAACCAGGGTTCCATTCGCCCGCTGAGGAATCTGGCCAAACCACGGTTCATATCCTTCAAAGAGCGTGTTCATAATTCCCGCGCCCTTTGTGTCGGTCAGAAAGTGGTTTCGGAAACCGATTAATCCTCGCGACGGTATGATAAACTCAAGATTGGTATGTCCACTGCCCTTGTTAATCAGGTTTGTCATACGTCCCTTTCGTTTGGAAACTGCTTCCGTGATGATACCGATGAACTCTTCCGGAATATCGATCAAAAGACGTTCGGTCGGCTCAAGGACCTTGCCGTTCTCCTCTTTTGTGATTACCTGGGGTTTGGATACCATGAATTCGTACCCTTCCCTGCGCATGGTTTCGATGAGAACGGCCATCTGCAGTTCCCCGCGACCGCAGACCTCAAACATGTTTTTTTGCGCAAGGAGTTTAATCTTCAAGGCAACGTTCCGCAGGGTCTCTTTTTCCAGGCGGTCTTTGAGGTGTCGGGAAGTCAGGAACTTACCCTCGGTTCCGGCCATGGAACTGTTATTGACATAAAAAGTCATTGAGACAGTAGGCTCATCGATATAGATACGGGGGAGCGGCATTGGTTGTTCAAGGGAGGAAATAGTGTCGCCGATTACCACGTGATCAACTCCAGAAACAGCGATGATATCACCCGATTCCACCCTGTCAACCTGCATTTTTTTTAACCCTTCAAAGGTATAAAGGGCCGAGAATTTTATCCCCGGTGTAACTTTATCTAATCCGCACAGGGAATAACCTTTATTCATCTCCAGAACGCCGTTTGACAATCGGCCGACTGCGACCTGCCCGACATACGGATCGTAGTCGAGATTTGTTATCAGAAACTGCGGGACCGCGTTGTCATCCGCCCGGGGTGCTGGGACATGAGAGATAATTTCTTCGAACAGGGGTCTTAAATTGGCCGAAGCATCCCCCGGTTCCGTGTGGGCAACTCCCGTTCTGGCATTGGTGTAAAGTATTGGAAAATCTATCTGTTCTTCAGTCGCATCAAGATCAATAAATAGATCGTATACTTCATTGACAACCTCCTCTATTCTGGAATCGCCGCGATCGATCTTGTTGATGACCAAAATAATGGGCAGATGTTTGGCAAGAGCTTTCTTGACAACAAACCGGGTCTGAGGCAACGGGCCTTCACTGGCGTCAACGAGCAGGAGCGCTCCGTCGACAAGGTTGAGGCTTCGCTCCACTTCTCCGCCGAAGTCGGCGTGGCCGGGTGTGTCAACAATATTGATCTTGACATCGCCGTACCAGAGAGCGGTATTTTTTGCCATTATCGTAATGCCCCGTTCCCGTTCAAGATCCATTGAGTCCATGACTCGTTCCACCACTTGCTGGTTTTTCCTGAATGTGCCACTCTGATTGAGCATTCCGTCAATAAGTGTCGTTTTCCCGTGGTCAACGTGGGCTATAATCGCCACATTTCTGATATTATGTTTTTGCATACCTGTCGTTTAAATCTCCCTCGAAATAATATAAACCCGTCTTGATCCAGCCAAAACATGGAGGAGCGCTTAATATCAGAATGTGAGATGGAAGGCCATTTATTTTTTCGCGAATGAGAATCTGTTGTTATTTCTGATAAATGTCCTTATTTTGTTGCTTTTAATAAAAATGTGGTTAGACTCTGGAACAAAGGAGTTCATGCCCGTGATGATCCCGACTTCTCCATGGACCATGATGATTAAGGCCTGTTTCAACGTGCTTCCCGATGCTCATCGTTGTTTGAACAGATGGAAAGATCTTGCGAAGCATATTCCGGATCCGGAACTTCGAAGACAGGCGTTGGCAAGCATAAGCACAAAAACTTTTCACTGTGAAGGCGGATCGGCCTATGGATTGCTGGCAGGTAAAAAATGCGGGGAGGCTATCCGCTTTATTGTCGCGTATCAGACGATTAGCGATTATCTCGATAATCTGTGCGATCGCAGTACGTCTTTAGACCCGGCTGACTTTCGCGCGCTTCATGAGTCGATGCTTAACGCCTTAACCCCCGGGGCCAGGCGTGCCAATTACTATCGATTCAGGGACGAGCAGGATGATGGCGGTTATCTGACATCGCTCGTGAGGACATGTCAGGATGTATTAGAAAAAGTCCCCGCATATGATAAAATCTCTTCGGCTCTCCATGAACTGGAGGGCTATTATTGTAACTTGCAGGTACATAAGCATGTGAAAGAGGAAGAGCGTGTCCCTCGTTTGAAGGAATGGTTCGAAGCATACCGGAATGACATGCCGGAAATGAGCTGGTATGAATTCTCGGCATGCTGTGGTTCAACTCTTGGCATCTTCTGTCTCGTTGCCTGCGCATTCAATGAGCAGTGCTCGGATGATCTGGTGTCGCGTGTAAAAGGGGCTTATTTTCCGTGGGTGCAGGGGTTTCATATCCTTCTGGATTACTTTATCGATCAGGAAGAAGACCGACTCGAGAGAGATCTGAATTTTTGTTCTTATTACAAGGATGATGAGGAGATGCTCAGGCGGTTGACATATTTTTTCAATCAGGCAGACAGAAACATCTCCGGATTGCCCAATCAGGAATTTCATCGGATGGTTAACCGCGGATTATTTGCCATCTACCTCTCAGACAAAAAAGTTGGCAGACAAAAGACCGTACGCAAAATGGCAAAAAAACTTATTCGCCTCGGTGGATGGGGGACATATTTTTTCTACTTGAATGGATGGATATACCGGAGGATTAAACAAGCATAACACGAGAACTTTGCACAACTGCCGTTATTTGTCATTTCGACCGAAGGGAGAAATCTTAACAGGTGTGAACCATTAAGATTTCTCGTCGCTGAGAGCTCCTCGAAATGACCGGAATCATAGTTATGCAAACGTCTCAACACACGTGTGCAGCCGGTTTGTCGAACGACCAGAAATCCCCCGGATTTTTGGTCTCCGTTGCTTGCGGCGGGCCGGTTTATTCCTCCAGGATCGCCACAACCCTGGCAGGCCCGGCGCTTCCTCCTTTGATCTTCAGAGGAAAACAGGCCACCGTGAACCCGAACGGCGGAAGTGGTCCAAGATTGACGAGCCTTTCGATGTGACAGTATGGGATGCCTGCCTGATGAGCCGCCCAGAAAATGCCCGTTTCCTGTTTTTCAATGGCCGCCTGCGCCTGCATATTCAGGGGTGAATCCCAGCCCCATCCGTCAATCCCCATGACACGGATGCCTTCTTCATACAGCCACCTTGTGGCATTTGCCGTGACACCGCAACCCTTAAAAATGTAGCCGGGATCATTGTAAAATACGTCTCTCCCCGTTTGAATCAGGACTATATCCATCGGCTTGATTTCGTATCCGATACGCGCCAGTTCTTTTTCAATGTCCCCTACGGTAACGGCATCCCCCTCTCCCTTCCATGTCATGTCCAGCTTCACACCGTCACCGTAGAACCACTCCAGCGGCAGTTCGTCAATCGTTTGCGCCTTTTTCCCATCAATTGTGCTGTTGTAGTGCCATGGGGCATCGACATGAGTCGAGTCGTGTGTTCCGAGTCTTGTGATGGTTTCTGTTGCCCAACCCTCACCATTGCGAAAGAGTTTTGCCGGAACCTGTAGAAGGGTCTCCACTTGCACAGCGCCTTCTGCATGATTGTGATAGACAATCTCAGTCTTCAGGAAGTCAGGGGTACCTTCGGGACTTGGAGAGATTGTGGAAGAAAGATCTATGATGCGCATATTATTCACCTCCATACAATTAGATGTGCCCAGTTATAGCTCCTTTGACTGTTGACTAAACTATTTTTGTAAAATGTCAAGAAAGATATTCACTCGGGCATCCAACTCTCTTGACTGAATGGATGGGCTGTGTTATTTTTTGCCCCGTTGCATGGTGAAGGTTATGATGAAATTTTCGCATCTCGATGAAAACTACAGACCGAAGATGGTCGATGTGACTGCCAAGAAACCCACACTAAGGGAGGCTATCGCCAGCGGTAGAGTACTGATGAGGCCTGAAACTGTGAAGGCGATCGAGTCGGGTGGCGTTTCAAAGGGTAACGTCTATGCCACCGCGAAAATTGCTGGAATCATGGCTGCCAAAAAAACAAGCGATATCATCCCGATGTGTCATCCACTCGAGCTTACCGGGATTGAAATTGATTTTTCGAGTAATATTGAGAAGGGTGAAATCACTGTTAATTCAAGGGCCAGGACCTTCAACAGAACGGGTGTAGAGATGGAGGCCATGACAGCAGTGAGCGTGGCCGCGCTCACGATATATGATATGTGTAAATCCGCGGACAGGGAGATAGTGCTGTCTGATATAAAACTGCTGGAAAAGAGCGGCGGCAGGAGCGGATCTTTCGTGAGGAAAGAGTAAGCATTCATGACAACAAAAACTTATCGAACAAGAGGGGGTTTTCTTCTTCCCATTTTTCTGGATTCGCTGTTTCTCCTCGTGCTGTTGGTGGTCTCTGTTTTTGACAGGACTTTCCCTGCTGAACCGATGTTCCTTTTTCTTATATTTGTCCTTACCATTTGCATTTTTCTTGCATCGGCCCGGCGCAGAACTTCCCTCGACGATGATGGTATTAAGATAAGAAAGCTCCTCAAAGAGAGATTTCTCCTGTGGGATCAAATTACTAACGTAGATGTTATGACCTTGCATAAGAAGGTTTATCTGTTGCTGACAACTACCAGGGGTTTTTACCCCCTGGCCAATTCCCATGGAAATTTCATATCGCTTGTGAAGAATGTAGTCCGGCATGTCGATCAGGAAAAGGTCGAAGAGGGCGTTTGGAGTGTCATCGAATATCCGGTAAAAAGAATGTCGGATATTATATCCGCCTGGGTCGCTTTTGTTGTTCTTCTCGGGGCAATTGTCCTGAAGATTATCTTTTAACCATTTTAATTACTTATACATCAGGGGCACCTTTTATGGACAAGCGGGCGCAGAAAAAAGAGCTGATCCGCGAAGAGATTAATCAACCATCTTTTCCCCTTATAGAAGCGTCTATCGAAATGAGGCTTGACCAGGTCGTCACGGTTCTTGATTGCGGGGGAAATGACGAGAGTGGAGTATATGATCAAGTCCTGTCAATAGTCGAAAAGGCCCTGATAAAAATTGCCTTGAGACGTTGCAATAATGTGCAGACCGCCGCCGCCGATTTCCTCGGTATCAACAGAAACACTCTTCATTCCAAGATAATGAAATTGAAGATACGCGTAGAGAACTCAGGTGGATAAGGTTGCCCGGTTGGATAGTTGAATAGTTGTTCACCCGAATGCCTTGCTCATTGAACCCTTCTGATTTTATTACTATGACAATTAAACATGTCAAATGTCATGCCGGACTTGATAAGCCTGCCCCGTACTTGATACGGGGGCATCCAGGCCAATTATGGATTCCGGCTTTCGCTGGAATGACGGCTTTGACGTATATTGTTGCCGGAGTAATAATTGATGATGTGGTCAGACACGCCCTACCAGGCCCTTTCGTCGCAGTTCTTCCGCAACCCGGTTTTGCGACAGATCTGATACAAATTCTGTTGCTTCCACTTTGGATTAATGGTACTGGTTACAACTATTTTCGAGGAACTGGGGCGTCAGATGTTATGGATGAGAAAATAAATTACAT
>Ga0208279_1000859_pt1 | contig 20059 bp, 20 predicted proteins | sample AntAceMetag02UKM_FD_184766 | JGI IMG/M metagenome (GOLD analysis project Ga0208279, IMG submission 184766) | Saline lake microbial communities from Ace Lake, Antarctica - Antarctic Ace Lake Metagenome 02UKM (SPAdes) (version 2) | ecosystem: Environmental > Aquatic > Non-marine Saline and... | reverse complement strand
TCATTAAGCAGATTCTGTTTAGCCAGTTCCTGCCTGACACTGTCATTTGCCCATTTTAAATTGAGAACTGATTTTACCCGGGCAAACATCTCCAGATGTCTTATAGGTTTAGTAATAAAATCAACCGCGCCGGCTTTAAAGGCTTGTTGCAATGCATCATCCGAATCTCTAAAAGAACCGGACATCATTATCACCGGAATATTCATAGTTTCAGTATGTGCTTTAAAAAGTTTACAAAACTCAAACCCGTTCATTTCCGGCATCACGATATCAAGAAGCACCAGATCCGGAGGAAAGTGGTTCACGATCTCAAAGGCCTGATCGGCAAACAACGCTGTCTGAATATTTTTAAAGCCTTCTTTGTTCAGTATTTGTTCTACCAGTTCTATACTCTCCGGAGAATCATCAATTATAAGGATTTTCATCTGTTTAAGACGATCCATCTCTTATCTCCAATCAATAAAATAAAACTAAAAAACTTTTTTTACTTTAATTTGCATTCTCCAGGCTCTAATCACTATTTGTTCCAGACACACTGTCTATTTTTTTATCTTAACCGTACACATCTCACCCGGAATATATTCCAGCTCAAAATCAATTCTTTTCGCAAAGGCTTTCCAGAGAGGAATGCATCCCTTCTGGCATACGTCTTTCCATTCGATACTGAAAGTCCCCAGCACGCTGGTTATTTCAAGCATCTCTTTATAAGGGCAAGGAAAAGACCGTTCGCAGTCTTTCACATCGATCCTCTCAAAAAGCTGATAATTACAGGAATTTGCCTCAAACATACCGTAAAGCCCTTTATCCTGTCCTCCCTCTTCTTTGCGGTCTTTGATCATCTCAAGAATCGGGGCCAAAATTTCAGCTTCGTGTTCTGCTTTTTCCTGCCACAGATTATGCTTCACAGCAAGATCCAAAGCTACCAAATTTGCCTTAAGCAGTGCATCATTAAACTTGTGGGGATACGGCATTATATCGGTATAGGTCTGGTAAAGCATCCGCATTGCCGGTGCAATATCTGCCGATTCTTTTTCAAAATCAAATTCTATTCCTGGCATCATATCCTCCTAAAATAATTATTATGTTTTATCTCTGATTTCAAAACACGGTCGGCAGAATTCTTTACCATCAAAAGATTTCAGCTTTGTTGCCATGGTCATCTCCCCGCATTTTTTACAAGCCTTTGAAGAAGCAAGCTCTGCATATTCCGGCATAGCAAGCAAAGACTCACTTGTTTCAAATATATCATTAAAAGGTTTTGCCAGCAAATCCATTGACTTTAAAAATTTCTGACGCTTTTTCTGTTCCTTAGTTGCCGTTCCTGAAGCAACCGCTTCTTCCAGAACATTAAATTCTTCTTTTTCTTTTCCCAAATACCTGTAAAAACTCTTTCTGGAAAAACGATATGCCTTATTCTGCTTTCTGCTGATAACAGTATACGCATTTTTACCGTAATTTTTAATAATAAGGTTTCCCTTGCCGGAGGTGGTTCCCAAAACTATCTGCAGTGCATCAACCGAGCAGGAATCGTTTTCACAAACCGCAACAACTTCTTCATCTCCTGACCGTTTCAATTCAAGTATGCGCATGGCCTCTTTTGAAACCCGGTATCCGTAAATAATGCCCGGACAAAGATGTCCGTGAAAACGGATGCATTCCTTAAGATCTTCCGGAAGTTCTTTTTTATCTAAAATATTCATTTACCACCCTGTCACCGAAAACTACTCTGCCTAACCTGATCATGTTCGATCCCTCTTCAATAGCAACCTGATACGATTCAGACATTCCCATTGAAAGTGTTTTAAGATTAACACCCGGCAGATTAAGTTTATTTATATCGTTAAAAATTTTTTTTGCTTTTCTAAAATAAGGCCTGCTGTCTTCCGGGTTGCTGGTCATGGGCCCCATTGTCATCAAACCCTCAATAGATATGTGTTCCAACCCTGCTATACTAACAACAAGATCTTTAACTTTTTCAAAATCAGGATCAATTCCTTTTTTGGATTCTTCCTGGCCGCTGTTTATTTCAACATAAACTGACATTATCTTTCCTGAAACAGCTACCCTCTGGTTTAAGGCTTGTGCGTTTTCAAAAGATGAAAGGGTCTGCACCAGATCAAATACTTTTAATGCACGATTTATCTTATTTTTCTGGAGATCTCCGATCATGTGCCACCTGACTTTTTTAGCAGTATCTCCAAGCATAGCTACCATTTGCTCTGCTTCCTGCAGATAATTCTCACCAATGTCTATTGCACCTGCACCAATAGCCTCTTTCACCTCTTCAGGTGTTCTTGTCTTTGCAGCCAGAACAATGGTCACATGTTCAGGGATTTTTTCTCTTATTTTTTGATATTGCTCAGTAATTTCCATAATTTTTCTCAATAGATCAAAAAGGAACAATACTGCCTCTTGTAAAGAAAGGAATGTATCATACGCTAACTGAAAGGCTAGACAGACTTTACAGTTTTCTTCTTTTCCTCATAATCAAAATAGCTGGTAATATTCCTTTTGAGTTCATTCATAGCCTACTCATAAAATATTTAAATCTTCTAAAAGGAGCCTTATCTTTTTATATAGCTCAATGAAGAACACCTTGTCAAGAATCAGCACCTGGTTCAATATATCTATACAACTATCTATTATAACAGTGTTTTTTAACTGATCTCAACATAAATTATTTCTTATAAATAATATATTTATACTATCTTTATAATTTATATTTCTAAACAGACCGATCCCGCAGGAAATACCATTCTTCCAGGTCTGAATAAGAGAGTCATAAAAAAGAATTTTATAGGCAGAGTTAGTCTTTAAAGATAACTTCTCTTTACCACTCACTCTTAATCCGGCGGGTCTTGCACCTTGATTTTATTTCTTCGATTGCTTTAAGCCCAAGAGTTAAATGACGATCAGTATATTTTTGAAAAACCTTTTTAGCGCTGTCTTTACTCTTTATCCCTCCTTTTTTAAGAGGCATGTCAGACACCAGCATTATAGCGCCAATAGGAAGGTTTAAAGCGTACGCAACTGAAAACAGAGTGGCGATCTCCATATCAATGGCAATAATCCTGTGCTTTAAAATGTAATCAATAAACTCCTTGTCAAATTCCCACATCCTGTAATCTGTGGTAAGCATAATACCAGACCGGGCATTTTGTCCACTTTCCCTTGCGATTACTTCTTCACAAATCCGGTTGATCCAGAAACTGGGCTGGGCAGGCACATTCTGAGGGATATAATGAGGACTGGTTCCTTCATCACGCACACTGGCAGTTGGAATTAAAAGCTCCCAGACCTTCAATTTACTGTCAATGCCGCCACACATACCAAGCATTAGAACACTTTCAATCCCTTCTAAAAAAGAGAGGCAGTGAGTAACAATACCTGCAGACGGAGAACCCACACCAAAATTTATTATAGAAGTGCTGCTTTTCTTGTCATGGGCTACATCCCAGTACCCGGACCGGGTCTTTGCCCCGGTAATTTCCGCAAACATCTCAATATATCTGGGAAAGTTAACCAGCAGAATATTCGAACCAAATTCACTTACGCTTGATCCGGTATATCGTTCAAGTGTCTCTCTCGCGTAGGTATCGGGCTTTAATTTCTTAGGCATCTTAACTATCCTCTTTTTGTATGTATTTTATAGTATCTGTTTTGTTTTATTCCATAAAAAAGTGGTGACCTCATAAGAAGTCACCACTTTTTACCATTATCCTCTAAAGCATGCAAGAGCGTTTTAAACCTGTATACAAATAAAGCTCAGAGATAAAATTCAATTTTATACTGCCAAAATTTTATATCTGTATTTTAAAATATTACTTAATAACCATAGGAACAAATAACGGCTGGTTGAATTTTTCTTTACCGAATTCACGGATAATTTCCTGCCCCTTAATTGAGGTTATCCACCCAATAAGAGCCATTGCATTAACATAATTTACATGATCATGTTTTGCAGGATTAACCGCGATTATACCATACGGATTATACAGCACCGGATCACCCTCACACAAGACCGGGAGGCTTATCTTCTCTGAAAAAGCCAGAAAGGTACCCCGATCTGCCATGGTGTAAGCTCTCTTTTCATCAGCAATCTTTAAGACCGCACCCATGCCCTGGCCCACCTCCTGGTACCATTGGCCTTTAGCTGACATGCCTGCTTTCTTCCAGATCTTTTTCTCTTTTTTATGCGTTCCGGAATCATCTCCTCTGGAAATAAAAGGAACCTTTGCTTCGGCAATCTTTTTTAATGCCTGAACGGCATCTTTCAACCCCCTTATTCCTGCAGGATCATTTTCAGGACCGACAATCACAAAATCATTATACATGACATCTCTACGGTTCACCCCAAAACCCGCATCAACAAATTTGTCTTCTGCTCCTCTGGCATGAACAAAAACAATATCCACATCACCGTTTTCGCCAAGCTTTAATGCTTTGCCCGTACCAACAGCAATAATATCTACCTTTATATCAAACATTTTTTCAAATGGCGGAATAAGGGTCTCCAGAAGACCTGAATTATCTGTGCTGGTGGTGGTTGACATTCTCATTCTCTGTTCAGCATTTAAAATACCTGAAAAAAAAATAAGTCCAGAAATAGTCAGAATTAATGCTTTTTTCTTCATGTTCTCTCCTCCATATAATTATTATATTTTATATACAATAATTTTTTAAAATAATCTTACATTTAAACCCTGAATTTTAAAAAATCATGCCCTTTTGTATATTACAGAAGGTTGAAACCCTCTAGCCCTCTCCCTTTTAATCTTTTTAAAAGCTTAAAAAACAAAATAACCGGTGTCCAAATCAAAGGATACCGGTTATAAACTACCCGTCTTTTTCCCTTGTCCGAATACGGGAGATATGATCCTTTCGAATCATACCCTTACGGCCGGTTCTCATAGCCTCTAAAGGCCTTAGATGCACGGCTTTAGGAAATTATTTTGTGTGCAAAGTAAAACAATATCCATGCAAAGCGATTCTGTCAATAGAAGATTAAACCACAAGTTCAAAAAACAGAAATTTTAATTAAAAAAATACTTCTTGCAAATATTACCTGGATTAAATAATATTTGCACACACAATAAGAACTAAGTACAATATGGGTGTGTCACACAATATAAATTCTAGAATAAAAACTAATATAAAATTTCATAAGAATCGAAACCACTATGAGTCAGAATGCCAGAACCAATGAAAGAGCCTGTGTACATATGGAGGTCGCTTATAAAGAGTTCGGCTCTTTTATTAAATCCTACATAATGAACGTCAATGGAGGCGGGCTTTTCATAAAAACCGCAACACCGCTTCCTCTTGACTCAAAAGTCACCTTAAGCCTTACTCTTCCCGGTGATACCGAGGTACTGGAGATGGAGGGAATTGTCGTATGGACAAACCCAAAAGCCGGCAAAAACTCATTTCCAAAAGGAATGGGGATAAAGTTTTTAAACATAAAAAGTGAATCTGCCGAAAAAATAAACAAACTGGTTCAAGAACATAAAAAAGAGATAGAAAACTTTTCCCTTATCTAAGGACTCCCTGCTAGGAAAATCTCAAAATGTTTAAACCAAAATAACCTCTCAGCCGATTAACCACACTAAAAAGTTCCTTATCAGTTCTCAACACTTTGTTTAATTTTCCGGTCGAAGAATTAAGCATTTCGGAAGTCTCACTAAGTTTTCCCCTTGCAGCATATATCGCATCAAGCAGTACCGCACAAAAAAGAGGGTAAAGTCTATTCCGAGAATTTATTTTTTCAATGCCCTCTTTTAAAAAAATAACTGATGCCTTCGGATGTACCGTAAACCCAGTAGCAAAAAAATCTTTCCTCACATTAAGTGCTAATTTCTTTTTTAGACGCTTTAATGCTTTTTCCTTATTATCAGACTGAGATCTGCTCTCCTCGGCTAATGCTGAAATATTTGTTTTTTTGTGCGTTGCCCTGACAGCACTGTATGTCCTGTTCTTTTTCTGCCCACCAGGACCTGAGGCCATATAAAATTCCAATCTGCAGGAACGCAAAAACTCTTTATCTCCAGCAGTAATAAATGGATATGCTCCTTCAGAAAAAACTAAAACTTCTTTCATTTACCATTCCCAGTATAAAGAAAATATAATTACCCTTGAGATAAAATAACTGAACATCAAAAACATGTCAATTTTAATAGGACAGATAAATCTTTCAAAAAGTTGTTAAATTTCATCTTTTTAAAATGACAGAGTGTGGATTTTCTACTAGCACTATGCTGATACTTTATCTTTCGTTAGGAGATTATAAATGCAAAAATTTATTCAAAAAATAAAATCAAAAAAGCTCTCATATGAGTGATCGGTCTTGGTTATGTGGGGCTCCCTATTGTTATCCGTTTCGCCGAAGAAGACTTTAATGTTTTAGGCTTTAATATAGATCTCTAAAAAAGTAAAAAGTATAAACATAGAAAAAAGCTATATTAAACACATCCCCAGTATAAATTTCAAAAACCTTGATAAAAAAATGCATTTGCGCAACCACGAATTTTAAAAAACTTAAAAATGTTACCGCTATTATAATCTGCGTTCACACACCGTTAAATGAAATACGCAAACCCAACCTTCAATATATTGAGAAAACAGGTGAGAAAATTGTCCGGAACTTGCGAAAAGATCAAGCCATCTGCCTTGAAAGCACAACCTATCCCGGCACAACAGATGAAGTTCTCCTTCCCTTTTTTGAAAAAAGCAGACTTAAAGTTGAAAAAGCTTTTTCCCTTGTATATTCGCCTGAAAGAGAAGATCCGGGCAACACTGAATTTACAACAAAAACAACACCTAAAATCGTTGGCGGAATCACAGCATCATGCCGTAAAGTTAGCAAGGCTCTTTATGAACAGATAATTAAACAGGTTATAGAAGTATCCTCTACCCGCATCGCAGTACCTACAAAACTTCTTGAAAATATATACCGCTGCGTAAATATCGCACTGGTTAACGAGAGGAAAATTCTGGCTGACAGGATGCGTATTAATATCTGGGAGCTAATTAATGACTCGGCCACAAAACCGTTCGGCTTTTCTGCCTTTTACCCAGACCCCGGTCTTGGTGGGCACTGTATCCCCATCGATCCTTTTTATCTTTCATGGAAAGTCAGAGAATATGACTTTACCACCAGGTTTATTGAACTTGCGGGAGAGATTAACACGCCCATGCCATCTTATGTGATAAACAAAGTAATGGAAGCCTTAAACACAAAGAAAAAAAGCTTAAAGGGAGCAAAGATACTTGTACTGGGCATTGCAGACAAGACGGATATAGATGATGACAGGGAATCACCATCGATTTAACTTATTGACCTATTAAAAAGAAAGGGTGCAGTTGTAAGCTACAACGATCCGTTTATTCCAAAGCTTTAAAAATACAGAAAATTTAATTTCAACCCGTCTTCTAAAAAACTCACAAAAGCACTGCTTAAAAACACAGACCTGGTTTTAATCTCAACCAATCACAATGAATATGACTATAACTGACTGAAAACGCAAACCTTATTGTTGACACAAGAAATACGGTTAGAACAAAGAAGAAATATGCGGGAAGGGTATTTGCTGCATAAGCTTCCGGATCCTACCCGAATAAAGTCGAACGAACCCTCTCGGCAATTAATTAAACATATCAAACACATACTGCTTAATTTGCAATTGTAAATGTTCACCGCATTATTTCAACCAGTAGATTTAAGTTTTAACTCCCCCATAATCCATATAGTAAAAAAAGAACTTAGCATTATAGTTAAGCGCTTTTTTTATGTCCAAAATAGACAAAAACAGTTATGCAAACCCAGACAAATCTGGGGGTACCCCCAGATTATATAGGTGTATCACCCTATATAAAATGAGTATATCTACCTATTGACACCATTTGGCTATTACTGTATATTCTTGCATAGACTTAAGATAATACAGTTAATACTGTAACTTGGCGGATTCAACTTTGAAGTGCGACTGATTAATTAGACGGCTAATCGAGAAAGAGACCGCCCTATCATCTCCGCCGGTGTTTTATATCCAAGGGTCTTCCGAGGTCGATTATTAAGTTTAAAAACAACAGAGTCAACCTCTTTTTGCTTCACGTCTTTTAAATTGGTACCCTTCGGAAAATATTGTCGCAATAAACCATTTGTGTTTTCATTAAGTCCACGTTCCCATGAGTGATAAGGATGTGCAAAATAAATCTTGGTTTTAAGCTGTTTCGCAATTTTCTCATGCCATGCAAACTCTTTCCCGTTATCAGCTGTAATCGTGTGTACTCGTCCCCAAAAAGGCGTTAATAAGTTGATAGCTGCTTTTGTGACGGGTTCTGCATGTTTGCTGTCGACCTGGGTTGCCAACGTGTATAACGTTTTGCGCTCAACAAGTGTAACCAATGCTCCTTTGTGCCCCTTGCCAATGACTGTATCAATCTCCCAGTCACCTACACGGATCTTGCTATCAACAATAGCGGGACGTTCATCAATGCTGACACGGTTCTTTATTTGCCCTCGACTGGTCTTGCCATTGCTTCGTTTCTGGTACTTTTTACCTTGGCGCCTAAGGTGTTTATAAAGATTCCCGCATTTAAGCTTGTCTGACCAAATGTGCTGATAAATACGCTCGTGACTTATCATAAGACTGTGCTCGTTCCGTAGCCAGCCTGATATCTGCTCAGGGCTCCAGTCCTCACATATTTTTAACTCAATCAGCTTGACAAGCTCAGGTGTCATTTTAACAGCTTTGCAGGCTGTTTGACGCCTTTGGCTGGCCTTTTCATGAGCTTGTTTGGGGCGATAACCCCGCTCTCCCTTGTTTCGATTTAATTCTCTGTAAATTGCGCTTTTGTGTCGCCCTAGCATCTGTGCTATCTCTGTAGGACAAAATCCTGCTTTCTTATAGGCGTAAATATGGTATCTTTCTTCTACGGTTATCTGGTTATATTTGTTCATTAGCGACTCCTATCTTGCTGGAAAAGAGAAGCTAAATAATATACCAGATAACCTCTCTTATTCAAGCATGGTTGAGTCGCACTTATTAGTTGAATTTAGGCTTTTAAGAAACTTAATATTGAACATTTAGAATTTAAATAATAAAAGCAAGAAAGAGATAAACTTTAATTGTTTTACTAACTATTAACTTATGAAAGGAAAAAAAGTATGATCAAAAAAACAGTAGTAAAAAGTTTGACAGCAGTGATAGTGGTGCTTTTCTTGACTGTAACCGGTGCAGCAGCTGATAACTGGCTGATGATTAACGAGATTCATTATAACCCAGCAGATACAGAGCTTGAATTTGTTGAGCTACACAATGCCGGCCCTGTTGAATTACTTTTAGATGATTATTTGGGACTTGAAATTGATGATGATGTTGAGTTAACCTTTCCTGTGGGTTCAACAATGCAGCCGGGTGAATATATTGCATGTGTCAATGATGCAACCGATCCTAGATGGACAGAGGTCAGTTTTCAGGTTTTTGAGCTTGACTCAGGGGTTCTTGCTAACAGCGGCGACAAAATAAATCTTCTATCACCTTCTTGCGGATCTCTCAATTTGGAGGACACTGTAACTTATGACAATTATGCTCCATGGCCTGAAGATGGTAAGAATGGTTACGATGAGGAGCTACATTCAATTGAGTTAATAAATCCGAATTTGGATAATGATAACGGTGCTAACTGGGCAGGTTCTTCAGTAGTAGGCGGTACTCCTGGTGCGCAGAACTCTGTTTATACTCCGTAATTGGAGATGAAGTAGTATTCAAGTCATTGCAGGTTTTTATTCTGTAATGAAATGCTTGATACCTGATTTATAAATATTCGGTATTTAAAATACTGTACTATAAAAAAGGCTGTTTTTTATAAACAGCCTTTTTTTATTATAATACCAGCCAGCAACATCAAGACACTGAACAGCCTTCTACTTCTCGTAAATAAGCAATTCACGTTCCACAGAAAAAAACGGGCTTGTTCTCCGGGAAAAGGCTGACCTCTCATACCGCAAGTCTGACACCAAAGATTTATGCGATTAAAATAATGCCCCCCTGACACCTTGCTGCCAGCAGCAGAAAGTTTTTAGCCCCTTGAAACTTTCTGCTTAATATCTGAGAGGTAATTGATGCCTTGGCCACAAAACCGTTCGGCTTTTCTGCCTTTTACCCAGGCCCCGGTCTTGGTGGGCACTGTATCTCCATCGATCCTTTTTATCTTTCATGGAAAGCCAGAGAATATGACTTTACCACCAGGTTTATTGAACTTGCGGAAGAGATTAACACGGCCATGCCATCTTATATGATAAATAAGGTAATGAAAGCCTTAAAACACAAAAAAAAAGCTTAAAGGGAGCAAAGATACTTGTACTGGGCATTGCAGACAAGACGGATATAGACGATGACAGGGAATCACCATCGATTTAACTTATTGACCTATTAAAAAGAAAGGGTGCAGTTGTAAGCTACAACGATCCATTTATTCCAAAACTTTAAAAATACAGAAAATTTAATTTCAACATATCTTTAAAAACTCTCACCAAAACCGTGCTTAAAAATACAGACCTGGTACTAATCTCAACCAATCACACTGGGTACAACTATGAGTGACTAGCTGAAAATGCAAACCTTATTGTTGACACAAAAAATGCGGTTAAAGCAAAGATGAAATATGCGGGAAATGTTTTTGCCGCATAAATTCTTATACTTTTACTCCGTAAACAAAAGCTGTTCATGTTCCACTGAATGGAAAGATAGGATCATTTAGTTTTGAATCAGTCCTAGACTGAAACATATAAAATAATTACAAACTAAAAAAGGCTATTTTAAAACAGCTTTCTTTTATTAAACCCATACTATATCTAGTAAAAAAGCACTTAGCATATTGTTAAGCGCTTTTTTCTTCTTTAGCGTTATTATTTTTTCTTCATCATCAAGTTCCAAAAAAACAGCCCCTTTAACAATCCTATCTCCTGCTTGACAGTTTATTTTTTTTATCTTACCCAAAATCTCCGGGCTGATCTCCACATCACGGAAAACCCTGACAATTCCCACAAAACTTACTTCATCAAAAATTTCCTCCTGTTTTATCTCGATCGTTTTATATGACAAGACCTTAACCGCTTCATTATTTTTTTTAGCAACAGCCCTACCTCCGCCTCAGCCGCTGATAACAAGTATTATTACAAACAATACTGCCGAAATACATATGGATTGAATTTTCATTTTTTCCCTGTCTATAATGTGATCTTTTTTAATATTGATGCCGCTTTTTCAAGAGAACCAAAAAGGTCTTTTCTATCTTTTTCACTCAATTCACCCAGGATCTTTTTTAGATCCTGTTCCCTATTTCTGATAAATCTGACCATCATCTTCTTTCCTTCTGCAGTAAACCTGGCTTTCATTTTCCGCCGGTCATTTATGTCCCGTCCGCGGATCACCAGTATTTTTTTTCCAGACTTCAAATAATAAGTGAAATATTTGAAAGAGGACGGTGCGCATGCTTACTAAGCTCACTTATGGTATATTCTTCGCCTTTATCTACAAAGACTGACATTTCTATAAGCTCAAGCAGAGTAAAATCTTTGTTATTCCCCATAGGCTTGGCCAGAGTCTTTCTGAAAAACTCCCCAAAAAACTTACCGGCCACCCGCATCTGATCTGCAAGGTTCTTATACTTCTCCTGTTTCTCCGTAAATAATTACATAAATAATTTTCATCTGTGAAAAGAAAAAAATAAATTATGCTGCATTAAAATATTTCCTGTACTTTTATTTTGTTAATATATATAGTCTGAAATCCGACAGATATTCATTGATAGTGTCTTGTTAGACAATACAATTTTCAGCCTTTCCTTTCTCCTCATTACCCTTTAAAATTTATAAATACTTAAATTAACTTTGTTAAATATTTATAGTTAAATTTTATAAAAATAGGTAAACTTATTGGAAATATAAATATCCTATATTCAACCTTGTTAAATTTTTATCTAAAAACTATATAATATATATGCAAACAACGAGGGACAGGATAAAGAAACCAAAATCCTGCTTAACGCTAAAAAACTCCTAACTAAAAGCGACCAGTCCAAAGCCAGATCTATTACGAAGAGTAATGATTAAAAAAGCTGAATTTAATTCAAAAAGAACAGACAACGGTTATTAATTTAATATTTAAAGGGAGAAAAATAGTGAAAAAATGGCTAGTATTGCTAAGTAGTATTATCATAGTTTTGCAAATCTTTTTAGCACCGGCAGGGGCGGGTGAAGTTGATATCCTGGTCGACAAACTGGTTGAAAAAGGGATTCTGTCAAAAGAAGATGCCCAAGAGGTATTAAAAGAAGTAAAGAATGAAGCGAAGAAAGAACGTGATGCAGTTGTACAGGAAACTAAGGCGGCCTTGAAAAAGGACGGTACAACATTGTTAGCAGAGCTGCCGGGCTGGATCAAAAATACCAAGCTAAAAGGAGATTTTAGACTGCGCTATCAGTCTAGTGAACGGCGAGGTGGTGCTGACAGACATCGCGGACGCTATCGCCTGAGACTTGGACTTGTTACAAAGGTAAATGATAAGATCAAACTTTATTTTGGGCTGGCGACCGGAAGCAATGACCCTCGCTCTACGAACCAGAGCATGACGAATTCATTCGATACTCCGGATTTCCGCTTGGACTATGCTTATGTATCATATAAACCATATGGCTGGGTTGAAATTTTAGGCGGTAAAATTAAAAATCCTATCTGGAGCACTTCTGGACTGCTGTGGGACAGCGACATCAGGCCTGAAGGCGCTGCGGCACTCTTTAACTGGGCTTGCGACAGCACGGAACTCTTTCTTGTGGCCGGAGCCTGGATCCTGGATGAACGCTCATCCGAGGAAAACGACCCCATGATGTTTGTTTTACAGTCAGGGATGAAGTTTGGACTGGGCGAAAACGCTTATTTCAAAAATGCTTTTACTTTCTATGAATTTAATGATGTGAAGGGCTCCTCACTTGACTACAACACAGGTTCTAATGCTTTTAATTGGATTGATGCGGGTGATTTAAATGGTGAAGTTGATAGTGATGAGAGACATTTAAAACATGATTTTGACGGCTTGGCATATAGCGCAGAACTAGGCCTGGATACTTCTATTGATGCTGTACCGTTTTGTGCACTGTATGGTGATGCTGTTAAAAATACCAACGTCACAGATGAAGATATGGGATATTTGATCGGTTTTAAATTTGGCAATAATAAAGTGTCTAAGCCCCATCAGTGGCAAGCTAAAATATCGTATCGCCGTCTGGAGCAGAATGCCTGGCTCGATATTTTTCCCAATGCCGATGTTTACAGTGGCCGAACCAATGTTAAAGGCTACCATTTTGCTCTTAAGTACGGTTTGATGAAAAATGTCTCAGGTGCGCTAAACTATTATCATACAAAAAGAATTGACGGTGATTCCCTTACGGACCAGATCCTTCAGGCTGACGTGATATTTAAATTCTAAGATGCTTTTAACCACAAATGTTTGGTAAGCATTTCGTAAACAAAAAAGGCTGTGTATCCTTTGGAAAAAGATTCACAGCCTTTTTTATAAGCCCGGTAAATCACCCTAATCCAGCCCCAGTTTTTGAAGTGTCTCTTTTTCAGGCAGGCCAGTTAAAACATCCCAGCCTCGAAGGCTGTAATATTCATCCATCATCTTTTCAAACTCTTTTTTATCAACAGCTTTTCCTTTCCTTGAGATAACATTATCCCCTTTGCCCGGAAGAAAAAGCTCGGGATTATACATTCCAAAAACATCTGCGATCATCTCTTCCCGCTCAACAAACATGAATTCCGGCAGAACATCGTCTTCACGCCCCTTTCTTCCTTCCCGAATCAGAATCATCCGGTTCAGGGTAAACAGGCGTTCGGCAATAAGGTCAAATTCCTCCGGGCTGAACTCTTTTCCTGTTACCGCAGAAAACAACAATCGATCTAAAGCCGGATTCCCCACATGGTCAGCACTGTCTGCCGGGTCATAAATTGGCCAGGCAAAATCACACAGATTTAATGACTCTTTTATATACTGTCGGTTCTGAACCTTAAACGCAGCAAGTGCTTTGCCTTCATAAGTTGAGAAATCAACAGCTGCTTCACTGCCCCAGAATGCTTTGGCAATATTTTTCAAAACTTCTATAGATAAATATGTTTTTTTACCTTTAGACAAATACCACATGGCCCACTTGGTCAGGGGTTCACAGATCTCATGAAGTTCGGTAATAAAAGGTCTGGGTTCTGTGGCATAAATAACCGCTGACATACTGAATACTTTGGGCCCGTATGCGATTGCCCGCCCGCTGTGTGTCAGCATGTTGGCTGTTATTTTTTTCGACTTCTCACCAAAAGCTTCTGATGCCCGGCGCACCCCCTGAGAAAGGATCTCTCCGAAGCCTTCCTTCTTACAGATCTTCTGCAACACACCTTCCAGAAACTCACGGCTACCCATCTGAGAAAAATCAAGGCCTGTTTCTTTTTGAGTAATAATTCCCTGCTGTGCGCACTGGTCCATCCACATCAGAAGAAAGACCATATCCAGCGCGCATACCCCGAAATCATTGGCCAGCATGGGCGCATCAAAACTTGCCTCGGTAAAACTGCCATGCAGTTTTTTATCCCACATCATGTAAAAGTTACCGATCTGACATTTCCGAATATCCTCTGTTCCGGCAGGGCTTCTATGCAGGGACCGCCAGCACCCTTGCGGACAGCCGCTGCAGTGAACCCGCTTCACCACTTCAGATCCGGGTATGATAATCGGCTTATTAAAGAGATGAAAATAACCCTCTCCCATTATGGCCTTAAACCGACTCCTGATGGTTTTTATTTTTTCATCATCGGCCGCTATTATCTTCCCTGTACCGCGAACCGTAATGGCTTTCAAATTTTTTGAGCCCATGACCGCACCAAAGCCCATGGATGCGGTACTGCCTTCATCCGTAAAAAGGATGGCAAAACAGGTCAGGTTCTCTCCCGCAGGACCGATTGAGAGGATGCCATGTTTACCGCTGTACTCATTCTGGAGGATCTCACGTGTTTTAAAATTGCCAAGGCCCCACAAATGCCCGGCATCTTTTATTTCCACCTTTTCATTTTCAATACTTAAATAGACAGGGCTGTCCGCCCGGCCTTTAATAACCATACCGTCATATCCGGCTTTTTTGAGATCAACAGCAATGTGCCCCCCCATATTGGCATTCACAAAAGTTTCTGGATAAATACAGGGTGATTTTCCGCAGACAAGAAACCTTGGCGCTGAAGGCGCTTTTGTTCCGGCCAAAGGCCCTGTCATTAAAATAAGCGGATTATCCGGGTGAAACGCATTGACCTTTCCTGAGGCCATGTCCCAGTACAGCTTCAGCCCCACCCCCAGTCCACCGATATATTTATCTGAATAATCCTTTGTTTTAAGGAAAGAGATCTCCCTTTCGGTCAGATCAACGACCATTATTTTTCCTGCCCATCCGAACATATGCTGCTCCTATATAAAAACCTTATTATATCTTTAAGACAAGTTAGTTAAGTATATCACAATAACCGACTTTTGCCTGCCCTCACCTAAAAGACCAGATCAAAAACTTTATGCGTGGTTTCCTCTCCGAACACATCCACCATAAAGTGATAACCGGGATCATTTGCTTTCATTAGCTTGCTGGTGGCTGCTTTTTTTCTAAGATAATAGGCCCTATCTTCATCCCCGACAATCGGTTCAGCCTGCAGCCACAGTTCGGCATATTTTGCAATATATTCTCCCGTGACCTCGGGAACCTTTGCTATCCCGTCATCTGAGATCATGGCAACGAGCTTATACGGAGAAAGGGTATAAACGGATAGCGAGGGAAGATTAGCGGCTTTGTCGATCACCATATCACCAAGGATTTCAATCGCATTATCTTTTAAGTCTTTAATACATTCAACGTATTTTTCTGCATATCCGGGCCATACCACAAAATCCATCATGGGCACAAAGTCAAAAACAGGTACGTTCATGACTTCCGGCACAATCGTCAGGTTGCACCACAGGATCGGCAGGTTGTGATTATCATCCGGCCAGATCATAACCGTTGACTCCACCACCCCGGTCTCATGCATATTAATGGTGCAGAAAACAATTTTTTCGATCTTTTCCGCCTTAAATATTTCCAGATCAATGATGCCGCCCTCAGCTTCGATCCGACTGAGCTTCGGATCTATTTCTACCGGCTGCATGGGGATGGCATTCATAAATGTTTTTGCTTTTCCAGCGAAATCTATAGTATCGGTCATGGTGTTCTCCTTTCAAATTTACGGTTCAATAATGGCAAGAGAGGTATCCGCCATCTCATCACCCAAAAATTTATTGAGGGTTCCGACACCGGGATCGTATTCCCGGTAAAGTGCACGCATATTTTTCCGCCGTTCATGAACCCGTTTTATATAATCAGACCCGGGATCCTGAGGTTTGGCTTCTTTATAAATTTTCAGCCAGGCATTAAAATAGTCCACGGCACACTGATATATCATATCAACATTATTTCCTGTTTTTTCAACAGTCCCGGTTATGATATAGGGTGAGTGAATCGCACGGACCCAGTGAAACACGCTGGGTTTCATTCCGGGAATTTCACAGTAGGTGTTGTACAGATCTTCCAGCGGATCATAAAAATAGTTTTGCAAATGCTCCAGGTTATGCGCCACATCAACGCTGGGCATCAGGTCACAAATAAAAAATATATGCTCATCTGATTCATCCCAGTCAATAATGTAGTAGGGCATATCATATTCCGGGCCCGGGGTGATTGACACAACGTCGGCAACCATGGTTCCGTAAAAATTCATGCGGGAGATACCGATTTTTTCAAGTTTATCGGCTTTGTAAACCCGGTAAAAGCAGGATTCGCCTTCAAGTTCAAATTCGTTCAAACTGGTGACATCCGTGCCCTCGTGTTCAAAGACCTGAACCGGCGCAAGCTCCTGAGTTATTAGATCGGTCAGATGCTGCAGGATCGGGGTGAACTTCTGCGAAGCCGGAGTATCCCCGGCCGTCTTCTTTGCTGCAGGCGAGGCATTATCTTTTTTCCCTTCCTTTTCTTTGGGAGACAGCTTAACGCCCGGTAGGGTGATCGCATTTGTTGGACACTCTTTAATACAGGTACCGCATTCTAGGCACTTTGAGATATCGGTGATGACACAAACACCATCCTCAAGAGCCAGGATTTTCATCGGACAGGCATCCACACAGGACCCACATCCAACGCACAGTTCCGCATCAACCATAAAGGCTATTTTTTTATTATCCTCTGCCATTTTATAATTCCTCCAAACGATATTGTTTTACTCACCACAGGATACTCTCTTCTCATAAAAAACCGGGCCAGGGCCTGCTACCAGCACCAGTCCATACCGCCGTCAACACTTAAATTTTGTGCAGTAATATAAGAAGCCGCATCAGAAGCCAGAAAAGCAACCGCATCAGCAATTTCCTCAGGCCTTCCCGCACGGGGAAGCAGAAGCTGACCGGTATTAACGGATTCTTCCACCAGCCAGTCCGCAAAGGTTCCCTTTTCCATCATCATTTCCCGTTCCACTTTGTTGTAGATATCGGTCGCCACAATACCGGGAGATACACAGTTGACCCGGATTCCTGAGGAAGCGAGACTTTTGGCCAGGGTCTTGGTAAACATTATCACTGCCGCCTTTGATGAGGCATAGGCACCGGACATGCCCTTACCACCCCGTGCCATCAGCGTGGATAAAGTTACAATTGCACCTTTAATATCGTTTTCCATCATGTTTTTGGCACTGGCCCGGCAAAACAGAAAAGACCCTTTTGTATTTACGGCATACACCTGATCCCATTCCTGCGAAGAGATATCAAGGGCAGATGAGGCTGATTCCGTAATACCGGCATTTGATACCGCGACGTGCAAAGGACCGAAGGCTTTTGTAGCTTCAGAGATCAGGTTTTCAATATCCTTTTCCTTTGAAACATCTGTCTGAACATATAAAGCCACCCCCCCTTTTTCTGTTATCTCGTTGACCGCGCTCTCGCCATTAACCCGGTTCCTGCCCGCAACAACAACTTTCCCGCCTTCTGCCGCAAAAAGATGCGCCACAGCTTTTCCTATACCGGTTGCACCGCCGGTCACGATGATATGTGAATTTTTAAATCTCATTAAATCTCTTTCTTTGTTTTATTAAGCAAAATAGAATTAAAACAAAAACATACAATTGACGTATCAACTATATCAATAAATGATTTACTCAATCAGGTTCTGGTAGATCTTTTTTAATACAGTTTTGCAGCTTTCGATCTCTTCAGGGCTGATACCCTGCTTTGCTTTTTCCATATTGGAAAGACCTAGAGGGATCAGCTCTTTTTCCATGGCCTTCCCCTTGGGGGTTAAATAGACCTGTTTTTGCCTTGAATCATTTCTGTCCTTTATCCTTACCACAAGATTTCGCTTTTCAAGGCCATCAATGAGCCTTGTCACAGCGGCTCTGTCCTTGCCGATAATATCGGCGATCTGATACGGAGAACGGCCGTCTTCATCCCAGAGAAGGATCAAGATCATCCATTGTTCAGAAGTTACATCAAACCCTTCATGGGTTAAAATACTCTGGAGCCTTGTTGAAAGAGCCCTTGTGGTCTTATTGAGAAGAGTGGCTAATAAATCATTTGGGTCAAATTTCTGTATATCCATGTTCAAATCATAGCACACATAGTTGACTAGTCAACTATGTTAATGTTTTTTTCAATTTTTTCTTAATTGTACTGATTGTTTTATATATGATTTCATATAGTTTATGAGTCAATTAAAAAAGCAGAAGCAAAAATCCGTACAGACACCATCAATTATGCTATGCCGTTTTATTCTACTCGATATCAGAAAATTTTTACATCTTCACAGCGCGTCAAATAATAAGTTCGCTATCTGCTAGTTTTCTATTTATCTAAAAATCCGATATGTTTCATAAAGAATCCGTAAGCGACAGCTTTCTGCTGTCTATTTTCTCAATTAGTTTCGGGCGTTCCCGTTCAATCTTTTCACGATGACTCAGTATTGCTCCCCACATCACTTTCGGAGACTTGTACTGGTTGTAAGTCCCTTCCAGTCTTTCCCCTTCAATAAGTGCAAAAAGATAGTCCAACTCGTCATCCGTATAAGTCGGAACAAGGGCAAACCCCTGCGCCACCTGCAGGTAATCATCCCCGTTGAACTCAAATGAGTTCTGCCACCATTTTGTATACGCTTCAAATCCTTTTTTATTCTCAATCTCATCAAAAACCGCATCTGCTGCCCGGTATCCGCAGGTCAGCGCTCCCTGGGTCTCCACTTCCACATATGCAGCCGCATCTCCGATTACCAGAACATTTCCCTGATGGGGAATTTTCATTGAGCTGTAGGCGGTTGCCATACAGGCCGTTTTTTTTACGACCCTAACATTTTCAAACATGGATTTAAGCGGGCTATTTGTGGTAATTTCCTCAAACAGTTTTTCCGGTCTTCGCTCTTTAGTACCGATCAGAACCAGGTACCGCATGTCATCATCACCAAATGCAGGGCCCATAATCACAGGCGCAAAAGAACGATAGACTGCTCCCATATAACTTTTCAGGGTTTCCGGCTCAAAATTCTTTACCCCTTCAAGTATAGACACCGTCACCAGGGCCTTTGCAAAAAGATCTCTGCCCCTGTTCAGATCCAGCATCTCGGCTGTAGGCGTATTGACTCCGTCTGCAATCACGAGTTTGTTGGCTGTAAGTTTTTCTTCACCTTTTCCCCGGGTTAAACTTATTGATATTTCATTGTCATGGTCTTTAATACTTTTTATTTTCGCCGCATTCAAAAATTCAACCCCAAAGCGCACACAGTCCTCCAGCAAGCCCTGCAGCAGCAAGCCTTTATCAAACTTGATGATCAGCGGACGCTTATCCTCATGGGCAAAATGAATTTTATGCCCCCCGGGTGAAATAAAGTATTTATCTGTCACGGACAGAAGCGGGCCGCTGTAGGCCACTTCAAATTTGTTTTGGTTAAAAACAACGCTGTTATCTT
>Ga0208279_1000857_pt1 | contig 20150 bp, 17 predicted proteins | sample AntAceMetag02UKM_FD_184766 | JGI IMG/M metagenome (GOLD analysis project Ga0208279, IMG submission 184766) | Saline lake microbial communities from Ace Lake, Antarctica - Antarctic Ace Lake Metagenome 02UKM (SPAdes) (version 2) | ecosystem: Environmental > Aquatic > Non-marine Saline and... | reverse complement strand
CCAGAAACGAGCTGGATTTACTAACATCATGGCATCTATGGCTCACTATTGCACGGCTTCTTGATCAGAATCAGTTGCCGTTTGTCGATCATGAGCTACCAAAGCTTCCTCTCCGACAAACTGCTAGAGCCTGAGTTTTCTTGCAAGATTCCCGTCCCGTGCTGCACGTGGCAACCGGTTCACACTGTACCTGGAGCAACCTGGTCCACCGGGAAACAGGTGATATGGCAGAGATTTCCACTCCCTTAGAGGCTGATCCAAAAGCGAGACTGCTAGTCGTAGACGACGATCCCAACTTGCGTGCTGGCATGCAGGATCTTCTCAGCCTGATGGGGTATCACGTCGAGGAGGCCAGTTCCGGTCACGAGGCGCTGATGTCGCTGGAGCGCGCGCCCTACGACCTGATGGTACTGGACATACGCATGCCAGGTATGAACGGGATCGAGGTAATGCATCGCGCTCGCCAGATGTGCCCTGATCTCTCGATCATCGTGTTGACCGCTCACGCCTCGCTGGAGAGCGCCATCGCCGCCGTAAAATCCGACGCAGCAGACTACCTGCTCAAGCCAATTAATGTAGACCATCTCGCCGCCACCATCTCCCGGGCCTTGCAAGAGCGCGCCGAGCAGTTGCGCCGCCAGCGCCTGCTGAATGTAATCGGCGAGGCGGTGGATGTACTGCGCGGAGCGGAAGGGCCAGAGACGAAAGAGCCAGCACCGCCCTCCCCACCGTCGGCCCCACAACGTTTTCTGTACGCCGATCCTCTGACATTGGATCGCCAAAAGCGGCTGGTTGTGGTAACGGGTGACCCACCGCGCACGGATGAACTGACGGAGGGAGAAGCCGCTATCCTGACGACTCTGATGGAGCAACCGAACGAGGTATTCTCCTGCAGCCAGTTGGCCAGCGCCGCGATGGGCTACGACCTGGACAAATGGGAGGCGGAAAGTTTGGTGCGCCCATATATCTTCCGTCTGCGCCGCAAGATCGAGGAAACCCCTGACACACCCCATCTGATCCGCACGGTACGCGGGCGGGGATACTTCTTATCTCTCGCCTGAGACTCACCTCCCATTGCCTTCCGTTCGGAAATATATCCGCGCAAACCCGTAGCATCTGTGACAATCCGTGTGCTATTCAATAGAACACAGATAAACACAGATGCGACGGGTTTCCACGGATAGAGATTCAGATGAATTCTTTTGCAATGAAACTGAACGCGCACAGACACACCCCTTTTGGTATACTCTTACTATCGAAAGCCTGGAAATCCCTTAAACCCCATCCCCGCCAGGCTATCCAGAGGCAAGCGGCGGGGTGACTGAAAAGAGAAAAGAGGAGGTGAGAAACGAAAAAAGGACTTTCCAGCCAAGGTAAGAAGCAAGATAGAAGAGCACGTACACTCGCATATCAAATAGAGAAGACAAATTCAGGAGGTAAGAGATGAATCCCAAATTGAAACAACTGCTAAGAGATGAAAGTGGCATCACCGCGTTGGAGACGGCGATCATCCTGATCGCCTTCGTCGTGGTCGCGGCCGTCTTCGCCTTCACCATCCTCTCCGCCGGCACCTTCACGACCGAGCAGAGCCGCGAGGCGATCTACTCCGGCCTGGAAGAGGTCCAGGGATCTGTGGAACGCAGGGGCGAAGTCGTAGCAGAGTGCGACAGCGGCAAAACCAAGATCATGACTGTAACCTTCAGTATCGCCAACACCGCAGGTGGGGAGGCCGTTGACGTGACCGAACCCGGCGCCACGGAGGCAAACAAGATGCTGATTCAGTATCGTGACCCTGAGAATGACGCACAAGTCGCCAATTGGACGACGGACTGGCTCATAGGTGGTACCAAGACAGGTGGTGATGGGGACCAACTCCTGGAAGAAGGAGAACTGGTAGATCTCATCGTTCCCATTCCCGTTGACCTGGAGGTTAACACAAAGTTCGTCATTGAGATAAAACCACCCAGGGGCGCTACGCTCTTGATCGAACGGACGACCCCAGCCTACTTCGACCTCGTGATGGACCTGCGGTAGAAGGGGGAGAGGAGAGTGGTTTGAACCCTTACCAGGAGTGTCACTGAAGCAAATCTCGGTTGAGTGAGCGTTCGGGCAGGTGCCAAAGTCCGGCCCCGAACCGCTCGCCGAGGATCGCGCCGCTGTTCGGAAAGGCTCGGTCAGAGACCTTCGCCCAACAACAGGCAAGGTCGTTCGGCAAGGTCTCCTGACCGCCGCCGGAAGGGCTCGGTCAGGAGACCTTCGCCAAACAGATAAGACAGTTCTTGTATAGATTAGTTCACGATACAAAACGTTCAGAGCCCCCGAGACGGGGGCTGGGAGCACTGGAGAATAGTTTTGTACAGGAAACTAGATTAACCAGGCTAGTAGAGCCTTCCACTACTGAAGAGGGAGAGGTTCTCGTGGAACTACAACACAGGGTAGAGACACTCGAACACGAAATGGAGGTCCTGAAAGGAGAGATACGGGGGACGCTGCTCGACGTTCAGCAGAACCTGTCGGAGAAGCCAGCTCCCCCCACCCCCTCGCGATGGCAAAAGAGGGCCTGGGGGCTGGCGCTGCTCAACGTCCTCCTCGCCGTCACCTTGTTCACCAACATCCGCTTCTACACGTCGGACGACACCCCGTTCGGGATCGGCTCTCCCCTCAGCGGTTGGCTACAGGCGTTCTGGGTGGCGCTGGCGTTCGTGTGGTTGATCCTCCAGATGTACCCCCTGGCGCTGCTGCTGGACCAGGAAAGCAAGCAGTCACGCGAGGTGGCATGGCGCAACGCGGCCGCGCTCTTCGTGTCCAACCCGGGGCAGACCCTGGCGCTGACGCTATTCGTGTTGGCCGTGGCCGTCGTCAGTATGCTGTTCCCGGCAGCGTGGTTCCTCGTGACGATGGCGCTCCTGGTCATCGTATGTGTTAACATGGCGCGGCAGGCACGGACTGGCGCCAAGCCGTAGTGGGCACAGATAGAACACGGGTAAACACAGATGCGACGGGTTTCCACGGATAGAGATTCAGAAATATATCCGCGCAAACCCGTAGCATCTGTGATAATCCGCGTGCTATTCCCTCCCGCCGTTCGGCAAGGTCTCCCGACCGCCGCCGGAGGGGCTCGGTCAGAGACCTTCGCCCAACAAGCGGTAGGAAGGAGGGGGGTGATTTGAACCTTCTCAGAGCATCAACTGAGCGGTTCGGCGGGTCCCAAAGTCCAGCCGAACCGCTCATCCCATAACAGGCACGGCCAAGCAGAAACTCTATACCGGTCTCGTGGCTCGTCATCGAGCCCAGACAACTGCCCCGCCTCTCACTTGGCCGTGCCGGCGGGGCAGTTCTTGTAGAGAATTCAGACTCATAGGAAGATTCCGACACGTTATCGTAACGAAAACGTAACTCCGAGAATGCTGATTCTGTATTAAACTGGTATTCAGGACGAACGCACAAGCCGGGTGGCGCTTCAACACATAAAGGGCAATAGCGCAAAACCCGCCCTGTCACCCTGAGCGAAGCGAAGGGTCTCCACCACCGTGATAGGGAGATTCTTCGCTACGCTCAGAATGACGGTCAACTACTGCCGGAGAGGTTCTTATGGCCCAGCAACAACTGGAACAGAGAGTGAAAACACTCGAATACGAAATCAAAATCCTGAAGAACCAACTACAGAGAACGTTGCTGGATATTCAGGAGCAGATTCTCATCCACTACTACCCCACCCTCAGGAAACAGGATGACGCCCCTTCCGATGGCATCGTTCAAGCCTTCGAATCTATCCAGGGACAAAAGGGGCCAGCGGAGAAAACACCCACCTCTCCTCAAGCAAAGAGCGTTTCCCTTGAGGAAGTACGGGCGATGAAAGAAAAAACGCCAGACTCCTCCAGCGTGGAGCCATCCTCTCAATCCGGGGCGGAGATCAGCCAGGATGACCTCGTGCAGTTGTCGGGGTGGGTGAGCAAGACGGTAAAGCGGATGGGCGGGGAACGCACGAGGAAACTGATACAGGCTTACACCGAGAAAGGATTTGTCACCCCGAAGGTAGAGGGATTTCTCCTCAAGCTCATCGGCCTTGGCGACGACGGTCCCGCTCCGGACAAGGTGGAGATGAAGGAGACACTAAACACCATCCTGGACCTGAACAAACTACTAGGCCGCGAAGCGGATGTGGAAACGGCCCTCTCGCTCATAGAGGAGGCCAACATTGGATAAAACCATCGTTACGGCCCTGCTGATCGTCGCGGGTGTAGTGACTGCCGTGATGCTCTTCAATATCATCTATCCGGCTGTGGTCCAGAGTGGCGATGCCTTGACCAGCCGGCAAAGAAGGATAGACGAACGACTCCACTCGCAAGTCGAGATTATTCACGCTGCGCCGCGAGGTGTGGCCGACGTCAGCACCGTGGACGTATGGGTCAAGAACATCGGCTCTTTACGTATCGCACCGATCGAGAATTGCGATGTTTTCTTTGGGCCTGAGGGGGACTTCTCACTCATTCCATACGGCGCAGCAGTTGCGCCCAAATGGACGTACGTATTGGAAGGGGATGCTACCGAGTGGACCCCCACTGCGACCTTAAAAATCACCATTGACCTCGATTACACCCTCTCAGCGACGACACAGAGATACTATGTCAAAGTGGTCGCTCCAAACGGTATCTCCGATGAGTATATCTTCAGTTTCAGTGAATAACGGGGTTGAACCATGGAAACGGCAATTCCTGCAATCATCATCATAGGGCTCCTGGTGCTGGCAACGCTTACGCTGGCTGAGCAGTCCCTGTCTTCACAGGACGCGGTCTCGCAGTCCTGGCGAGAGATGCAAGAGCGCCTGGAAGAGAGGACCAGGACCGACCTCTCACCCATTGCAGCACAGACCATAAACGCTGGCGCTACGGTGGAGCTGACTCTCAGGAACGACGGAGACACCAAGTTGGCCGACTTTGACCAGTGGGACGTTATCCTTCAATACGGAAGCGGAAGCGGTAATGCTGAGTGGTACCCCTACGGCTCAGGATCAGATGAATGGGACGTGGGAGGAATCTATTTAGACGCCTCGGAAGGCACCCCCGAGGCTTTCGATCCGGATATCCTCAATCCGGGGGAGGAGATGGTGATTTGGGTATGGGTTTCACCCCCGGTGGGCACCCACCAGGTGATCGTAGCCGCCCCCAATGGCGTCACCGCCTCGACGGTCTTTACACGCTAAATCTATCAAGGCTTGAGAGAAATTGATATTCGTCTCCGGCGTCTCTACCAGCACGATCATCACCGACATCTCGGGGCGGGGAGTGGGAATGGACGTAGTGCGGAAGTTCGGCTTCAGAAGGTACGTCGTGGCAGTAAGACAGATCGGAAGCCGCGTAACGAGCACGTCAGAGAAACTTCGGAGGTCTTGGAAACAGGCGGTAATCTGAAATGAACATCTGTCTCATACACGGAAAACGCAAGGCAAGAGCAGTGCTGACCAGGGCGCTCTCCTCCAGGTTGGGCGCTGAGGTGGTAGATTTTTCCTGCTGTGAGGGGGCACTGGCCTCCCCGCTGGACTGCTACGACGCGTTCGTCGTCTACAACAATTTCCGGGGGAGAATGGGTGGGGTTAAAGGAGTCGCGGAGATTAGGGCTCAGAATCCCGATGCTTTCATCGTCGGCGTGAGTTCCACCCCTGGTTTCGATAAACGGTTTCTTTCGGCAGGGGCGGACGCCTTTGTTCTGAGGGCTGGGAATGAGGTCGTGGAGATGGTCAGCGTCATTCAGAAAAACGTGAAGCATGAAACGTGAAGCAGAGGGGCTCGGTCGGAGACCTTCGCCCAACAGGCGAGACCAAGTTCGGCAAGGTCTCCTGACCACGTTCGGCAAGGTCTCCTGACCGCGCCGAGGGGGCGCGGTCGGAGACCTTGGTGAGGCCCACAACGGCGAGGAGGCGGTCGCGCTGACCGGACGGCTGCAGCCCGACGTGATCACGATGGATATCTGGATGCCGAGGGCGGGTGGTTTCTCGGTTTGACCGCATCGCTGGAGGAATGATGACCACTCAGGATCGGATCCTGATCATTGATGATGACACGGACATGCTGTGCCTGTTGCACACTTGTCTTACATCCCTGGGATATGACATCGCGGCCACCGCCAACGGCCGGCGGGGGCTGGAAATGATTGAGACCGGGCAGTTCAACGTGGTCATCCTCGATCTCATGTTGCCCGACATCAGCGGGATGGAGATCTTCCGACACATTCGGGAGCAGCGGTCCGAGGTAGAGATCATCGTGCTCACCGCCTACGCCTCACTGGAGACCGCTACCGAGGCACTGCGGCTGGGGGCCTACGATTACGTCACCAAACCCTTCCACGTTGACACCCTCCGATCGGCGGTCAAACGCGCAGTGGAGAAACAGCGCTTGTCGGCAAGATTGGCTGCCATCCAGGATATTAGCCGCGAACTGGCCCTCTCATTGGATATACAACAGGTTACCAAGACAGTGCTCGACTTCGTCGGGCGGGTGTTGGAGTCCCAAAACTGTGGGCTGTGGCTGATTGACAAGGAGCAGGATGAACTGTACCGGCTGGCGGCGCGCGGCACAGGGCAGGAAGCAACACCTAAACTGCCTTTGAGCGGCGAGAGAGGGATCACTGTGGCGGTGGCACGCAGTGGCGAGCCGCTTTACATACCCGACGTGCGGGAGGATCCCAGATACGTGGCTGTAGGGACGACGGGGCGGTCGGAACTGGACGCGCCGTTGGAGGTCAACGGGCGCGTGATCGGAGTGCTGAGCGTCGAGGGCGCCGAGGTGGATGCCTTCAGTCCAGACGACGCGAGTTCCCTGTCTGCCCTGGCCGCCCAGGCAGCCGTCGCGATTGAAAGGGCTCGCTTGTACGAACAAGCGCAGCAGGAGATCGCAGAGCGCAAGCAAGCGGAAGAGGCACTGCAACAACGCACTCGTGAGTTGGAACTGCTCAACCGTGCCGGTCAGACATTCACCTCCAGTCTCGACCTGGACCGAGTGCTCGTCACTGTCCTGGAAGAAGTGCGCCACCTGCTGGATGTGGTCCTCTGTTCGGTCTGGTTGATCGATCCAGAGACGGAGGAACTGGTCTGCCGGCAGGCTACCGGCCCCCAACGGGAGACCATCCGTGGCTGGCGACTGGCGCCGGGAGAGGGACTTGCCGGCTGGGTGGCTCGCCACGGCAAGAGCCTCATCGTGCCGGACGCGGAGAGCGACGAGCGCCACTTCGGAGGCGTAGATCACCAAACTGGACAACCGCTACGTTCCATCCTTAGCGTCCCGCTGCGGGTCGAACGGGGCGTGATCGGCGTGCTCCAGGTAGCAGACGTCGAAACTGGTCGTTTCAAACCAACAGACCTCAGATTGATGGAGCCGCTGGCCGCGACTGCGGGAATCGCTATCGAGCATGCGCGAGTGTACGAGCAAACGCAGCAAGAGATTGCAGAGCGCAGGCGGGCGGAGAAGGCATTACGATATCGCGTCAGATTTGAGAATCTCATCACGAGTATCGCAACTTACTTCATCCACCTCCCATCAAATGAAATTGACGGCGGGATAGACTATGCCCTGCAGGCGATCGGAGAGTTCACCAGTGTTGACCGTGGTTACGTTTTCCTGCTTTCCCGCGACGGAACGCGAATGGACAATACCCACGAATGGTGCGCCGAGGGGATTGAACCGTGCATTGACAGCCTGAAGCATCTGTCGATCGCGCTTCTCCCGCAGTGGATGGAGAAACTGAAATGGTTCGAGACCATTCATATCCCTCGCACTGCCGACCTGCCACCCGAAGCGCACGCCGAAAAGGAGATCTGGGGGTCGCGGCCAATTCAGTCCATCATCGCGATTCCGATGGTCTACGACAAGTCTCTGATCGGATTTTTTGGTTTCAGTTCGGAGCGGGCAGAGAAAACGTGGCTTGAAGAGGACATCAGGCTGCTCAAGACAGTGGTAGAAATCTTCGTCGGCGCTCTGGTGCGCAAGCGGGCGGAGGAGGCGCTGCGAGAGGCCAAAAATGCCGCCGAGGCAGCCAACCAGGCGAAGAGCGAGTTCCTGGCCCGCATGAGCCACGAGATCCGCACACCGATACACGGGATCATCGGTATGACTGGGCTGACGCTGGACACCGAACTGACGCAGGAACAGCACGAATACCTGAACATAGCCCAGTCCTCGGCTGACTCGCTGATGGCGATCATCAACGATGTCCTGGACTTCTCCAAGATCGAGGCGGGACGATTGGAACTGGAGGAGGCCGATTTTGACCTGCGAACCCTGATCGAGCAGACGGCCGGGATGATGGCTCCGCGCGCCCAAAAGAAGGGGCTGGAACTGATATGCCGCGTCCCACCCCAGGTACCGACGGCGCTGATGGGCGATCCGGGACGGCTGCGCCAGGTGTTGCTCAACTTGACCGACAACGCGGTCAAGTTCACCCAGCAAGGCGAGATCGTCATTCAGGTGGAAGTGAAGACGGATCGAGAAGAGGAAGTGGAACTTCATTTCCTCGTCCGCGATACCGGGATCGGCGTCTCCGATGACAAACAGGCCATGATCTTCGAGGCCTTCTGCCAGGCCGACAGCACCACGACCCGCAAGTACGGCGGGACCGGCCTGGGGTTGACCATATCGCAGCAGTTGGTGGAACTGATGGGCGGGCGCATCTGGTTGGAAAGCAATCCCGGATCGGGCAGCGCTTTCCACTTTGTAGTGAAGTTGAAGAAGCAGCCCGATGCCAGGCGTGTCGCCGGGCTCGAAATGGCCGCCGATTTGCAAGGGCTGCCTGTGCTGGTAGTCGACGACAACGCGACCAATCGCTTCGTGTTGCGAGAGATGCTGAACTACTGGGGGCTGGAGGTGACGGAGGCCAGGGACGGCCCGACAGGGCTGCAGAAACTCGAGCGAGCGCGGGAAACCTCCTGTCCCTTCCGCCTGGTACTGCTGGATGGGACACTGCCAGGGATGGATGGCTTCGCTGTGGTCGAGCGGATGGGAGACAACCCTGCTCTGAGAGATACCACCGTGATGATGCTCCCCTCCGACAATATGCACAGCGGCGCGGCCCGCTGCCGCGAACTGGGCATCGCCACCCATCTGACCAAACCGATCAGGCAGTCCGAACTCCTGGACAGTATCGCGATGATACTAGGAACAGCCCAGGAGGTCAAGAGAGAATCTGAGCGGGCACACCCTGTCACCGCTGAGGGGCCACAATTGCGCATCCTGCTGGCCGAAGATAACATCGCCGCCCAATTGGTCGGCAGGAAAACTCTGGAGAGAATTGGCCACACGGTTGAAGTGGCAAGCAGCGGCATTGAGGCGTTACAGATGCTGGAGGAAAAGAAATTTGACCTCGTCTTGATGGACGTCGAGATGCCCCGTATGGATGGGCTCGAGGCCACGCGGGCCATCCGAGAACGGGAAGCAGAATCCGGCCAACACATCCCCATCCTCGCTGTGACTGCCTACGCCACAAGGGAGGATCAGCGACGGTGTCTGGAAGCAGGCGTAGACGGCTATCTTTCCAAGCCAGTGAGTCCCAAAAAGCTTGGTTCCGCCCTCCAACACTTCCTGTCTCTACCTCCGGATGGAGGGCATGAATCTGCGCCACCAGTCGACCTCAATGGAGCCCTGGAGGCGGTCGCCGGAGACAGGGAACTCCTGCTCGAGGCAGTCGGATTGTTCATGGAACATGACTATCCCAGGCACCTGGAGGAACTGAAAGCGGGCCTCACGCGGCAAGATGGACAGGCTGTTAGGGCCGCAGCGCACGGCATAAAAGGGGTTGTGGACAGTTTCGGGGGCCGAGCGGCGCGCGACGCGGCCTTGTACCTTGAGACAATGGGGCGCGGGGGCGACCTCAGTAGCGCCCAGGGAGCGCTGGAAAAACTGGAAGCAGAGATAGAGCGGTTTGCGGCCTTCTTCGCACAGCCCCAATGGGAGTAGGCGCGTTCATCTCATCAATACGAAACGTTGCAATAGCGCAAAACCCGCCCTGTCACCCTGAGCGAAGCGAAGGGTCTCCACCACCGTGATAGGGAGATTCTTCGCTACGCTCAGAATGACGGTCAACCGTCAGGGCGACTTTTGCGGCACTGCGAAACGTTGCTGTAACGCAAATGAAACCTTAAAATGCCGATTCTTAGTTATACTAAATAGAAGGAACACGACCACCTCAGGAGAGAAATGAACCCTAAGATGCGTATTCTCGTTGTTGACGACAACCGCTCTGTGGTACGGATCATCGAAGCGGTTTTGCAGAAGGAGGGTTTTGAGATTCTCACCGCCTTCGACGGCCTGGAGGGGCTACAGAAGGCGCGAGCGGAAAAGCCTGACCTTGTCATTCTGGACATCGTCATGCCCAGGATGGACGGCTACGAGGTCTGCCGCCTGCTGCAGAAAGACCCAGACACCGCCGCCATACAGGTCCTCATACTCACCGTCAAGGGACAGGTCGATGAACCAGATCTAGATGATCACACCATCAGTACCCGTATCCAAGAGCAGTTGGATGGTTACGAGGCTGGTGCTATGGAGTTCTTGAGCAAGCCGATCAAGGCCAAAGAACTGCTGAAGCGAGTAAAAACCTTGCTCTGGTTGGATCGCCTTCCCGCAGAGGTGGGCTCCAAAACCGATCGCGGGGAGGGATCGGGGCAACTCTCTCCACCGCGAGGGAACGGGCGTGGGTAGGAAGAAAGAAAGATAGGGAGAGGGAGAAAGTAGATGACCGCAAAACAGAAGATACTGCTGATCGAGAATGACCCCCAATTAGTGGCGCTGGTCAAGCACCCTCTCGAGGATGAAGGCTACGCGGTAATCACAGCCACGGATGGTCCCAATGGGATAAGATTGGCTGTGAAGGCAGAGGTCGCCCTCGTACTTGTGGACTTTAGTCTGCCCACTATGAAGGGAAACTCCGTCGCTCGCCGCCTGCGAAAAGAGCCTGCGACAAGTCACGTGCCTATCGTTATGCTGGCCGACGAGAGCCAATTGGAGGATCTGGAGATCGGGCCCCGATCAGCCGTCGACGATTTCCTCATCAGGCCTTTTGATACAGTAGAATTGATAACCAAGATCAAGCCTCTCCTTGCCAGTCAGAAGGAAGAGCAGGCAATGATCTCCACGGGAAACGGCGAACTCGACTTGAAGATGGGCGGGGGGATACCATTGAAATCCTTAATGCTAATCGAGGGCGATTCGGGCGCAGGCAAATCCGTGCTTTCCCAGCAGTTGATGCACGGATGCCTGGCGGATGGATACAAACTGTCTCTCTTTACCAGCGAGAACTCGGTGAAAAGCCTGGTCAAGCAGATGCGGAGCCTGAACCTGGACATCATAGACCAGTTGCTCCTAGGTGCGATGCGAATATTCCCAATAGAGACCTCGCGCCTGGGCAAAGAGGCTCCTCCCACCTTGATAGCGGCCATAAAGAAGGAGAAGGGGCGCGACTTGATATTCGTGGATTCCCTCACCTCTTCCATCCCCCTGTCCTCCGATACGGAGATTGTCACCTTCTTCGAGGATTGCAAAAGACTCTGCGGGGACGGTACCACCGTCATCCTCGTCGTTCACTCCCATGGCCTGGCCAGAGAACTTCTCACCCGCATCCGGTCTTTGTGCGATGCTCACCTCCAGCTCAAAACCGAGGAGGTTGGAAATAAACTCGTGAAAACGCTGGAGGTGACGAAGGTGAGAGGCGCAGAGCAGACCACGGGCAATATCATCAGTTTTGAGGTAGAACCGGGGTGGGGGATGAGAGTTATACCCATCAGCAAGGTTCGGGGATAGTCTCCAATGTCCATGTCACAGACAGTGTTGCCATTCGAAATTGATCACTCCAGCAATGGGCATGGTGACCGCAAGCGTCTCCACTCTATGCTGCCCAAGAATCTACGAAAAGCCTGCGATGAGCACCCGTATCTTGCCGATTACCTGAATTGGGTGCCGATGGATGAGATAGGTGTTCCCGACTACTACCCGAAGGTCACGAGGAACCTGAAGGACCTGGAGGAGCGCAACCTGATCTACCCTATTGGGGGCGATCTCTTCGTTCACGTCTACCCGAACGCGGGTGCCGAAAGGGATTATTACGTCCCGATAGAGCCCAACACGACTATTGATCTGAGTGACCTCGTGCCGGGGCTTGAGACGATGCTTATGGACTGGACAGAGAAGATCGGCGCGGCAGAGACGGATGAGGGAAAGAAGGAGATACTCCTGGAGGCCATAGAGCATATCTGTTCCTCCAGGGGTCGAGGCAGGGGGGTTAAGGCGACGCCCGAGGAACTGGAGGCGCTCAAGTATCTCCTGGTGCGAGATAAGATAGGCTTCGGAACGTTGGCGCCGTTGCTTCTGGACCCCCACATCGAGGACATCAGTTGTAGTGGATTAGGACCTATCTTCATCGAACACAAGTACTTCAAGAGTCTCGAGACCAGCATCACCTTCCCCATTGAAGAGGGGCTGGATGAGTTCGTGATCTGGATGGGTGAGTGGATCAAAAAACCGGTCACGGTCCGCAACCCGATCGTGGATGCCATGCTTCCCGACGGCTCTCGTATCAACATCGTTTACGGGACCGACGTGTCCAGGCGGGGCAGTAACTTCACGATCCGCAAGTTTCCTGGCGAACCCCCTAGCATAATGCAACTGATCGAGTGGGGAACTATGGACTATATGATGGCGGCATATCTGTCTTTTGTCCTTGAGGAGGGCATGAACGTGTTCGTGTGTGGCCCGACGGCGTCGGGCAAGACGACCACTATGAACGCGATCACCACCTTCATCCTCCCCGACAAAAAGATCGTGAGCATAGAGGACACGCCGGAACTGCAGGTGCCCCACAAGAACTGGATTCGAGAGGTGACACGGGGGGAGGGACGAGAGAAGAGAGGCAGCGAAGTCGGCATGTTCGATCTCCTCAAAGCGGCCCTGAGGCAACGCCCAGATCGGATCATCATTGGAGAGATCAGAGGGGAGGAAGGGGCCATCGCCTTCCAGGCCATGCAGACAGGACACGGGGTGATGTCCACCTTCCACGCTGCCTCTGTGGGAAAGCTGATTCAGCGTCTCACCGGACAGCCGATTAACATACCCAAGACGTACGTGGACAACCTGGACGTGGTGGTTGTTCAGACTGCTGTGAAGGCGCCGGGCGGCCTGGGACTGGTGCGCCGGGTCACGAGTATCAATGAGATCGTAGGATACGATACAGTTGATCAGACCTTCTCTTTCATCGAGTCTTTCCGATGGAACCCGGCAAACGACTCCTTTGAGTTCCCCGGCTATATGAACAGTTTCCTTCTGGAGGAGAAGATAGCACCCAAGCGAGGCATCCCTCCTTTCAAAAGGAAAGCGATCTATACGGAACTCAAGAGAAGGACAAAGATCTTTCAACGGCTCCACAGAGAGAGAAAAGTGAGAGGATTCCACGATGTCTTCAAAGTCCTTGCAGAAGCGCATCGCCAAAACCTTATCTGAAGGGGTTTCGAATTTCGATCTCTTCCACCAGCTCGCGTACATGGCTGCCACGTCGGAGGCCGGCATCGGGAGGGACAGGGTTTTCCGACTGGCTCGAGAGTTGCAATGTCCTTCAGCCGAGTACTTTGCTGAAGTCCAGGAGCTGGTCGAGACCATGCGTTACAATTACGCCGACGCCTGCCGCGCCATTGGAGAACAGGTAGAGTCACAAAACACGAAGTACTTCCTGCTTCGATTCTCGGATTCCCTGAGTTCGGGAGAGCCCCTGGCAGCCTACCTGGCGCGAGAAGCCGGGGTGCAGGGAGAACATTACGAAAACGAGTACGTGCGGAATCTGGAGAGCCTGAAGATGTGGAACGACGGGTACGTCTCCGTCACCATCTCGGTGGCATTGGTTGTGATCATCAACCTGGTTTCAACGATGATCTATGACCTGGGAGCCAGAACGATCATGGTAATGGTGATGATGGCTGCCGTGGCAGGCTTGGGCGTGGCGTGGATCCTAAACCGGGCCATGCCGGAGACCAAGAACGGATCCCTGGCGCAAGGCTCCAAGGAACAGCGTCTCGCTCTTAGACTCTTCACCATCCTTACTCCTGTAACAGCGATTGTTATCCTTTCCCTCGCACTGCTGAAAGTGGACATGGGATGGATCTTGATCCTGGCATCCCTCCTGCTGGTCCCCATAGGGGTGGTGAGTTCGATAGCCGATAGTCAGACGAACAAGAAAGAAGTAGAAATCAGCGCCTTCCTTCGCTCCGTAGGGGGAACAGCCACCTCAAGAGGGACAACGCTGAAGGATGCCCTGAACCACATCAAAATCGAGTCCTTTCCCACACTGATGCCGGACATACACAGGCTCAAGCTGAGGCTCGCTGCTTTTGCCAAGCCCGAACTGTGCTGGCAACTATTCGCGACCGAATCGGGCAGCAAGTTGGTGGACCAGACCACAGGCATGTTTTTTGAGACGGTGACACTGGGAGGGGACCCGGAGCAGGCAGGCCTTGCCTCCAGCGTATTCGCCATGAAGACCTCTATGATGCGCGCGCGACGGAAAGGTGTTTCCGCCACCTTTTCGTGGTTAACCATAGTCATGCACGTTATGCTTGCAGCACTGATGATCTTTCTCCTGAGTATCATCGCCGAATTTGTGATCATGATAGAGACCGCTATGATGTCGGTTGGAGGTGAACAAGGCGAGGAGGCGTTACGAGGAATGACAACGGGCGTGATGGCCTTCGGCCTGCCCGATGTCTCGTTCCTCGAGCAGATATCGTCGGGCATGATTATTGTGCTCATTTTGATCAATGCCTTCGCGATCGTGGGCAGCCAGGGAGCGCTCTTTCTTAAGATCTTTCTCTATATGTCCATTTTGATGCTCGTGTCCGGGGTGAGTTTCCTCATCGTCCCTTCTCTGGTGCAACTGGTCTGGTCGGGATAATTCGGTGTAATCGGTGTAAAAGGTCATGGCGCTCGCACAGGAAGGCTTGCAGTTTACTCCAGGGGATCTCGAGGTTACCCCGCTTGAGTCTGATAATCTGAAAGATTATGAGACCAAGGGGGGCAAATTCGCGGACCTTATCAGAGGATATCGAGGCTACCTCGTCGGGCTGACCTTTGTGGCCGGGCTGCTCCTGGGTTGGTTGGTCATCGGCTGGTGGCTCTGGCCGGTGCAGTGGACCAACACCGATCCCTGGCAACTGCGCACAAAACATCAAAGGACGTTCGTCAGTCTGGTGGCAGAGGATTATTGGCAAACCAGGGACATATCCCGCGCCAGAGAGGCCCTGGCAGGTTGGGATGCAGAGTCTTTGGCCAAACTCCTGGCCACGATGGAGAATCAGACAGCCAGCCCTGAGGAGCGGCAGCACCTGGCAGCATTGGCAGAGGCACTGGAGATGCCAGATGTGGGAGGGTCATTAACAGCCTCTCTCCTCAGCCAGAAGACTATCCTGTTGGCCTCCATCCTGACAGCGTCGCCGCTGGTGGTGGCGACGGCTCTCGCTGCTTATTCTCTTGTGCAGAACAGAACTCAGCGAGCCGAAGGACTACTGGCTATAGAAGAACAGATCGGGGAGGAACTTGAAGAACTGCAGGATCGAGGAGACGGAGCACAAGGAGATCAGCAAGACCTGGAAGAAGAAGAAGAAGAACAACAACAAGATGGGTGGGAGGAAAGAGGAGAAGAAGAAGAAGAGGAAGAGGAAGACTACGAGGAAGATGATGAAGAGGATATAGACCCGTGGGTACAGGACTTTGTCAGCGATCTATTCGATGATGATGATGAAGATGTCACCCGTCTCGCAGCGCTGTGCAAGAAACTGCCGGATATTGATGTGCCGGTTCTATTGGAGCATTCCAAGGAGATAGTGAATGATCTCCGCAGGGCCAATGCTCTACGCCAGGGATAGATCATGGACGGCCAAAAGAGGACGAAGCCATGATGCTTCTGTGCGCCCTGGTGGGGTTGCTGGTGGGGAGTCTCCTCAACTGGGCCGGTGACCATTGGCCGCACCTTGCCCTCAGCAGCACGTCCGCCTCATTTACGTCCATTCCCCCGCCCATCCCGGCTCTGTGGCACCTACTGACATCGTCCGCGTACCGAAAAAGTCTGATCCGTCTTCAGAAATCAGCCTGGTTGGGTCTTGCAGTAGAGGGTCTAACCGCCTCGCTCTTTGCCTATCTCTGGGAGCATGTTGGTCTGTCCTGGGAACTGCCCTCGTTGGCTTGTGCCTGTTCCTTCTTGCTGCTCATCGCAACGATCGATCTGAAATACCGGCTGATCCCGGACGTGCTAGTCTATCCCGCTGCGCTGGTGACACTGCTCCTGCGCACCATACTTCCCGGAGGTAATCCCCTCACCGCTCTCTTGGGTGGCGTGGTGGGATTCTCGATCTTCCTGTTGGCGGCCCTGGTGCAGCCGGGAGGTATGGGTGGGGGCGATGTGAAACTGGCCGCCCTCATCGGTCTGATCGTCGGCTTCCCGCAGGCACTGTGGGCCCTGGCGCTAGGCATCCTGGCGGGTGGGATTACCGCCATCGTCTTGCTCCTGACCCGTCTTCGCGGGTCGAAAAGCCACATCCCCTATGCTCCCTTCCTGTGCCTCGGGGCAATAATCGCCCTCCTCTATAACCCGATTCCCTTGGTTTTCCCCTTTTGAACGTTCGGCAAGGTCTCCTGACCGTCGCCGGAGGGGCTCGGTCAGAGACCTTCGCCCAACAAAGAAGAGTTCTTCGCCCAACAAAGAAGAGACCGAACGTTCGGCAAGGTCTCCTGACCGCCGCCGGAGGGGCTCGGTCAGAGACCTTCGCCCAACAAAGAGGAGTTCTTCGCCCAACAAAGAAGAGACCTTACAGTTTGCCAAAAGTGCTGCTTCGTGGTAGCATAGAAATGGATGCAGCAATGGCCTCACCCAGTTTTTCTGATCCCGATAACCTGCCGAAGGCTTACCAGCCACCTGGATCACGCCGAAGGCTGATCATCCTGTGGCTGGTAGCGGCCAGTCTGGCGGTGCTCATCCTTCCGCTCTACCTCATCACCACCGCCATTCGTGATGACACCGCGCGTGCGGAATCCGAGATCGTGCTCGCCCAGGAGTCTCTGGCGAGGGTTCCCACTCCAGAGCCCGAGATCCAAGAACTCCTGGACGCCCTGGCCGAGGCGGAGGGGGAGGCCACAGAGATTGAGCAAGCACGTCAAACCATCCTGGCGGAGCACACGGATTGGCGAACCGTGATGGCCGCCATTGGCAACTACAATCCGGACCGGCTCACGATCACCTCTCTTACGCAGGACGACAGCCGAATCATCCTGGACGGGCAGGCCATTGACGACTTCGTCGTGGTTGCCTATGCGCGCCGCCTCGAAGACTCCAACCTTTTCTCCCGCGTCGTCATACAGTCCATCAGGGCCCTCGCCACAGTTCCCGTGACCGCAACGACGACGATTACACCAGGCCCCACCCCTACGGCCACCGCGGTCGTCACAACTACTCCCATCACTCCAACCACTACTCCAACCCCTGTGACCGGCGGCGATGAGTATGAGGTGGATGACTTCGAAGCCAACAATATCGTCCTGGGTGTGCCACAATGGCATAGCTTCCATCCCATCTACGACGTAGATAGGGTCAAGTTCCTGGCTAAGGGCGGGCGCTATTACCGGGTGTACACCACAGACCTGGTGCCCGGGGTGGACACGTTCCTGACGGTGAACGTGGGAGGAGCCACCTATACGAACGACGACCGTCAGCCCGGCGACATGAGCTCCGAGATCGTGTTTTCCGTCGCCGGCGGTGATGTGCAGGCCATAGTCAAAATAACGAACCGGGGTGAATACAGCCCGGACAGCCGTTACCAGATCGGCGTCGAGGAGGTCATCCCAACCCCCACCCCAACCCCCACGAGTACACCCACCCCGACCCCCACGCCCACGAGTACGCCCACCCCAACCCCGCCGACCCCTACGGCCACCGCGACACCGGTGGATACACCCACGCCTACCCCGGACCTGCGCGACGCATACGAACCCGACGACTCCAACCCACAACCTATTGCCATAGAGGAGACGCAAACACACAACTTCTATCCCGTTGACGATGGTGACGCGGTCAGGTTCCTGGCCAAGGCGGAGCGCTACTATCGGGTCTTCACCGCAGGATTGGCGATGGGGGTGGACACCGCCCTGACTGTGAACGTGGGTGGAATGATTTATACGAACGATGATCGCGAGCCACTCGACCTCAGTTCCGAAGTGACCTTTCAAGTTGGGGCCGACCGCGACGCGGAGGTTCTGGTCGAGGTGACAAACCGGGGTGAATATGGCCCGGACAAGTCGTACCGGATCACCGTCGAAGAGATTATCCCTACCTCCACCCCTACCTCCACCCCTACCTCCACGCCGACGGCATCCTCTTCTTCGTCAAGGCCCCCCGGCGCAGCCTCACAAATACTTACTTTCGCTTTGGCCGATCCCGCTTGCTCTGTGCCGATGACGGTCAAACGCGCAAGCATCCTTCCGCTCCCTCCAACCGGCGGGGGCAGGAATGTCCGGGGGATTTTCAGCCCCGACGTGGTTGAGTTTGTGATTGTCCTAGAGTTGAAGGCAGGGTCGCCGTGAGTTTCCTGGACAACCTGAGAGAAAACCTCCAAGACACTCTCCAAGACAGAGGGCGCATCTACTCTTTGATGGCCATAGTTGTCATCGTTGCGACCGTGGTGGGCAATCTTCTCTTTGTCGGACTGAAAATCATGCCGCAAGTGCAGATTTGGCAAGAGCGGAGTGCCCAATTGACCTCGGTTCAGCAGCAATTGGCGGCCCGAGGATCCCAGGAGGTAGACCCTGAGAGTCTGAAAGAGCAGATAGCGGCAGCGCAGGCCGCGTTGAATGATGCGTCCACCATCTTCCTTAGTGACACCCAGGCGGCTGAGGTGTTGAACAGGCTCTATCAGTATGCCAGCGAGAGTGGCGTGGAAATTATCAGCCTGGAAGCACAACCCGGTCCAGAGGAAAGGAAGGACACGTACGACGTCAGGACGTTCCGCATAGAAGTTGAGGGGGCTGCCCCTGATCTGATCGGCTTTGTGGCCCAAATCGAAGAGGCTGCGTATGATGCCTTCATCATAACCAGTGTGGTCATGGCAGAGGGCGAGGACACACACACCCTCACCATGGACATCGCACTCTACACTTCTCCCTACGCCTCTGAAGAGATTGAGCCACCCTCGCCCTCGCCCTCGCCCAACGTCACCCCTACGACGACGTCAGCAAACCTGGTGGAGCTAGAAGAAGCATTAGCGGCGGCTTGGGCATCGGAAGAGTGGGAACAGGCGATAGACCTGGTCAAGGAAATCTTGATCATAGACCCCTCCGACGATGACATGGTGGACAGACTCTATATGGCCTACGTCAATCATGGGTACCACCTCCTGGAAGAGGGAGACATTGCTGGGGCGACAGTGCAGTTTAACAACGCCCTGAAGATCACTCCAGAGGGAGCGGAGGCCCTGGCAGGGCTCGAGCAAGTTGCCGTCATGTTGACTCCAAGCCCAACCACGGAGGAATTGCTGGCACAGCAGTTGGACGAAGCGTGGGCAGCGGAGACCTGGGAAGAGGTCATCGGCCTGATCGAGCAGATTCTGGCGCTTAACCCTGGTGACGAGGAGTTGACCGAGAAACTCTACGCAGCCCACATCAATTATGGGTACAAACTCGCCGATGAGGGGAAACTTGAGGAAGCCAAACAAGAGTTCAGCCACGCCTTGACCATCAAGCCCGACGGGGCGGAGGCCATAGCGGGCCTGCAAGAATTGGCTGGTGGTGGAGAGGTGTCCCCAACACCAACCCCAACCCCACCACAGTCCCAGTACACCATCTACGTGGTGCAACGAGGCGACAACCTGTTCCGCATTGCCTTGCGCTTCGGCACCACCGCCGAGGCTATTAAGACGGCCAATGGGCTGACCAGTAATATCATTCACACAGGACAGCAATTGCGCATCCCCCTCCAGTAGCACATCACAGGTGAGTATCCCTGCATCAATGATCCTGTCAACTCAAATGATAATCGCACCGAACGGACATCGTTCCCTCAAAAGATAATCACACCAAGAGGCACTTGTTCCGTCAAATGATAATTGCACCGGGATGCCCATCTCCTTTCTTTGATTTTAA